>JAABUJ010002825.1_pt1 | contig 20537 bp, 15 predicted proteins | sample 5559131 | NCBI WGS metagenome assembly JAABUJ01 (sample SAMN10711875, study PRJNA513366) | rock metagenome | isolation source: Antarctica rocks | place: Antarctica: Victoria Land, Mt New Zealand nord | collected 2016-01-07 | reverse complement strand
GCTGAAGCGGAGCGGGATGCGTTGGGGTGAAGACGGGGCCCATGCGGTTTGTCACCTGAGAGCCCTGTTCAAGGGCGACGCCGACCAATGGGAGGCGTTCTGGGAACCCTCCATCAACTGATGCACCGACCATCTACCACACGAAAGACGCTCTCCCGAAGCTTTTGCCTCGAAAGCGATTCGCCATCGGACCTGGGTATTTCTTGTTGATCTCCGCCGCAGCTTGAGCTAGCGGGTCGCCAACCCCGATGAGTCTGACTTGAAAAGGGTCGATATACGGCGTTTTGGAAAGAACGCATGGTATCCCTATTCGTATTTCAAGTGCAAGCCCTTGCCTGATTCGAGAGAGTAGCCGGCGTGATGCGAGCGTGAGGGGGTTTGTCGGCCAACCGGACCGATCAAGATATTTCGGCGTTTTCTCTCTTTTTCTGAAAACCAATCCGTCCCCTTGGCGAGCGGCGGCTCGGGCGTTTACGATGGCCTCCCCCGCCGGCCCCGGATTTGCCGGGCGAGCCTGGCCACCGAACCTACTGGATCGCTTGCGCGTATCAGAAGTTATGTCTACACCGACGATCACGCGACCGGAGTGGAGCATGGTCATCGACCCCGTGCTTCAGAAGGAACTGGAGCAGCATGTCCTGGTCACGAAGTGGGACAAGCTGCTGGAGATGGTCGACGTGGTTTACAACTGGGGCCGGCGGTCGAGCCTCTGGCCGCTGGGGTTCGGGCTGGCCTGCTGCGCCATCGAGATGATCTGCACGGCGTCGAGCCGGTTCGACATCGCTCGGTTCGGCGCCGAGGTCTTCCGGGGATCGCCCCGCCAGGCCGACGTGATGATCGTCTCGGGGACCGTTACCAAGACGATGATGCCGACGATCGCCCGGCTCTACGACCAGATGGCCGAGCCCAAGTACGTCATCGCCATGGGCGCCTGCGCCACCAGCGGCGGTCCGTTCAAGGAGGGATATAACGTCGTCTCGGGGATCGACAAGTTCCTCCCGGTCGACGTCTACGTCCCCGGCTGCCCCCCCTCGCCGCAGGCCCTTCTGAACGGCCTGATCATGCTCCAGAAGAAGATCGATGGCGAGCGGATCGCCCGGGCCCCCTGGTATCGCGAGGGGGACCGCGACGTCCCGATCCCGGCGCTCGGGCCCGACCTGATCGACCTCCGGCTCGTCGAGGCCACCGCCGATCGCGCGGCGATGGGCCTGGCCGAAGCGCGCGAGGCCGGTCTGACTCTGAAGAAGCCCCCCAAGATCCCCGCCCCCGTTGCCGAGGCCGAATCTTCGCCAATCTCGGCCGACGGTGACGCCGCCCCCCTGGGTCCGAGCAAGATCGACCAGCTCCGGGCTCGCGCCGCCAGCCCACCGGCCGAGGCCGCCGCCCCCACCGAGCCGGCCGCGACCAAGGCCCGCCCCTCGAAGAAGATCAAGCTCGCCGAGGCTCGCCCGACCCTCGCCTGGCTGGGCGACCCGGGGCTTCGGGAGTTATCGGGCCGGATCAACGCCGAGTTTGGCGCCGGGACCGCCGCGGTCGTCCGGGCCGGCCTGCTCGTCGAGTCGTCGAAGCTCGTCGAGGTCGCCCGGTTGCTCCGCGATCGGAACCCGATCCGCTACGACTACCTGGCCGATCTGACCGCCGTCCACTACGAAAATTGCATCGAGGTCGTCTACCACCTCGACGCCATCACCAACCCCGGCAAGCTGATCCAGCTCCGGGTCCGGGCCGTCGAGCCAGATGGCCGGGGCGAGGTCCCCTCGGTCGTCGGAGTCTGGCCGGGGGCCGACTTCCAGGAGCGCGAGGTCTTCGACATGCTGGGCGTCCGGTTCGCCGGGCACCCCGACTTGCAACGGATCCTGATGTGGGAGGGCTTTGCCGGCCACCCGCTCCGCAAGGATTGGCTCGAACCGTACTACGAGGCCCCCGCCAAGGTCTTCGAGAGCCGGATCGAGGACGGCCGCCACTTCCGATCCGAGGAGGTCAACCCCTTCGGTAGCAACGTCAAGGTCCCCAAAGACTTCCAGGATTGGAGCAAGCTCGACGGCGACGCCGACCCCAAGGGGAAGACGCTCACCCCCGACGGGGTCGAGATCAGCGAGCTGGGGACCGATCAGTTCGTCATCAGCATGGGGCCGCAGCACCCCAGTACCCACGGCGTGTTCCGGATGAACCTCCGGGTCGACGGCGAGACGATCGTCGGCCTCAAGCCCGTGATGGGCTACATGCACCGGAACCACGAGAAGATCGGCGAACGCAACACGTTCCTGATGAACATGCCGTTCACCGACCGACTCGACTACCTGACCAGCCTGGGAAACAACTTCGCCTACGCCCTGGCCGTCGAGCAGCTCATGGGGGACGAGGCGAAGGTCCCCGAGCGGGCCGAGCACATCCGGGTCATCATGGCCGAGTTGACCCGGGTGGCCAGTCACCTCTGGTCGATCGGCTTCCTTCTGAACGACCTCGGCGCCTTCTTCACCCCGGCGCTCTACGCGATCGAGGAGCGCGAGCTGATCCTCGACCTCTTCGAGTGGGCCACCGGGAGCCGGATGATGTGCAATTACTTCCGGTTCGGCGGGGTCGCCTTCGACCTCCCGCCCGGCTGGGAGACGCGCTGCCGGGCGATCGTCGACGACCGCCTGTCCCGGAAGGTCGACGAACTCGATCGGCTCCTTTCCAAGAACGAGATCCTCCTGGACCGCTCCAAGGGCGTCGGCGTCCTGAGCGGCGATCAGGCCATCGCCCTCTCCGCCGGCGGGCCGGTCCTCCGCGCCTCCGGGGTCAATTACGACCTCCGCCGGGCCGCCCCCTACGGGATCTACGACCGCTTCGAGTTCGACGTGATCACCGGCCGAAACGGCGACCTCTACGACCGCTATGACGTCCGGCTCCAGGAGATCCGCCAGAGCGTCCGGATCCTCAGCCAGGCATTAAAGGCGCTGCCCGGCGGCCCGATCCTGCCGGGCAAGAAGACCCACCAATTCAAGGTCCCCGCCGGCGAGGCGTATTCCCGGGTCGAGAACCCCAAGGGGGAGCTGGGCTTCTACGTGGTCTCCGACGGCTCGGCCACCCCCTACCGCTACCACGTCCGGAGCCCGAGCTTCCTTAACCTGACCGCCCTGGAGCCGATGTGCCTGGGCCACACGATCGCCGACGTGGTCGGGATCCTGGGGAGCCTGGATATCATCCTGGGCGAGGTGGACCGTTAATGGGACAATCGGGCAGGAAAACATGAAAGCGATTGAAATCGACGATGCGATTCGACGCGACCCCGGCCTTTTCTCTGCCGTCGAGCGAGCGACGAAGTTGCTCGAGGAGGAGATCGGGCCATCCGCGGAGTCGGTTTCTGTCGAATGGAAGCTGTTCGTGGCAGATCAGATTCTTCCCACAATTGTTCAAGACCGTCGCTGGTCGGGTGAAAAACTCCTGGAGAGCATCGACTCCTCGTCGGTGGATGGCGACAGCCGTTTCCGAATATCTCTCTACCAAATCAAGACAAATGAAAATTGTGATTGATTGAGAGTGGGCACGAACATTACAGAAAAGGTAAGGTATGAGCTTCGGCAAGGGCCTGATCGTCGGCCACCTGATCACGCTCCGGCGGTTCGTCCGGACGTTCATCGTCGGCCACGGCCGGACGCTCCTCCGGCGGGGGGGCGGCCACCAGTGGGTCGACTTCTGGTTCGGCCCCAAGGATCGGGGGGCACAGCCGACCGTCGTCCAGGACGACCGGACCGAGGGGCTCTTCACCGTCGAGTATCCCGACGAGCGGCTCCCGGTCTTCGAGCGCTCGCGCGTCCTCCCGATGCTGATCTACGACGCCGAGGACGGCAACGTCCGTTGCACCGCGTGCATGATCTGCGCGAAGGTTTGCCCCCCCCAGTGCATCTGGATCCGTCAGGCGGAGAAGCCCGACGGCAAGTCGGTCCCGAAGCCCGCCGACTTCTTCGTCGATATGGACGTGTGCATGAACTGCGGCCTCTGCGCCGAGTATTGCCCGTTCGACGCGATCAAGATGGACCAGAACTTCGAGCTCTCCAACTACGAGCGGCACCAGTCGCACATCTTCAGCCTCCAGGACCTCCTCGTCTCCAGCGAGTATTACGCCCGGACCCACCCCGAGGCGTACGGCGATGCCGACGAGGCCGCCGAGCGGGCCAAGGTGGCCCGGAAGAAGGCGCAACGGCTGGCGAAGGCCACGCCCCCGGCGGTGAAGGCGGAGGCCTGATCGCCGGGGTCTCCGCCCGGGTGCCGTCGGAAGATCAGAGCGACCCGGACCAGCCGCTGGGCGACCGCTCCACGCCGCCAGCGGCCTTGGGCGCCGGGACGGCGGGCCCGGCCCCGTGGGGGGTGAGGGTCCGCTCGGCGGCCTTGCGGACCAGGCCGGTCGTCGAGTGTCCCTCGACCAGCGGGATCAGGACGAGCCGGCCGCCGGAGCCCTCGACGACGTCGCGGCCGACCACCTCGTCGGGCCGGTAGTCGCCCCCCTTGACCAGGACGTCGGGGCGGATCGCCTCGATCAGGGCGAGCGGGGTATCCTCGTCGAAGACGGTGACCACGTCCACCGACTCCAGGGCCGCGAGCAGCTCGGCGCGGGCCCCTTCGGAGTTCAGTGGGCGGCTCGGGCCCTTGAGGCGGCGGACGCTAGCGTCGGAGTTCAGGCCGACCACCAGCAGATCGCCGCAGGCAGCGGCCTGGCGGAGGAGCCGGGCGTGGCCGACATGGAGCAGGTCGAAGCAGCCGTTGGTGAAGACGACCTTCTGGCCCGCGTCGCGGCGGCGGGAGACCTCGGCCAGCAGCGCCTCGCCTTCGAGCCGCTTGCCGGCCTCGCCCGGCCGGTGCTCGATCAGATCGCGGAGAATCTCCTGCCGCGAGAGCAGCGCCACGCCGATCTTCTCGACCTCCAGACCGCCCGCCACGTTTCCCAGCACGGCGGCCTCGTCGTAGTCCGCCCCGCCGGCCAGGCAGAGGCCGACGATCGAGAGGACCATGTCCCCGGCGCCGGTGATGTCGTAGACCTGCCGGGGGCGGGTCGGGACCACCTCGGACCGGCCGTCGGCGCGGACCAGGGCCATCCCGTCGCGGTCGAGCGTGACCAGGATCGCCTCCATCCCCAGCGCCTTGACCAGCGTCCGGCCCACTTCCAGGGCTTCCTCGGGCGTCCGGATCGTGGTACCGCTCGCCAGACCAGCTTCCAGACGATTCGGGGTCATGCAGTGGACGCCGGCGTATCGCGAATAGTCCGATCCCCGAATCGGGTCGGCCACCACGCGGACGCCCTGTTCGCGGGAGGTCCCGATCAGGGCCTGGAGGAGCCTGGGGGTGCAGACGCCCTTGTCGTAGTCGGAGATCAGGACAAGGTCGGACCCGGCGACGGCCTCGGGGAGTCGGCCGATCAGCTCCGCCTCGGAGGCCGCGGGGATCGGGTCGCGGGTCTCGTAGTCGACCCGGATCATCTGCTGGGGGTGGCGGTCCTGAGCCCGGCCGATGTAGCGCTCCTTGAGCGTGGTCGGCCGGTCGGGGAGCTCGACGACGTCGCGGTTCTCGATCGCCAGGTCGGCCAGCATCCGGCGGACGTGGCCGGCCTCGGGGTCGCGACCGACCCCGCCGACCAGCCGGACCTTCGCCCCCAGGGTGGCGAGCATGGTGGCCACGCTGGCGGCCCCGCCCAGGCGGTGCTCGCGGGCATCGGCCCTCAGCAGGGGGACCGGCGCCTCCTGGCTGATCCGCTCGGCGTCGCCCCAGATGTAGCGGTCGAGGATCAGGTCGCCCACCACGAGGAGGCGGGGGTGCCCGAGCGACTGGACCCGGCGGATCAGGTCGAAGGCCATGGCCGCGGTCCTCCTTGACCGCCGGACGCCCGGAGGGTCCGCGGACCGGGCGCGCCGCCCGGTCGTCGCGCCTCGAATCGGGACGCTCGCCCGGGCAGGATACCGCCCGGGCGGATGGCGTCAAGGTCGGGTCATCCCCGGCGGGGGATCGGGATTTCGTTTTCGCGAGGTCCGGCTCTCGAAAATTGGCGCGATCCCGGCAGATTTCGGTTAAAGTGGTCGGATGGATGGAGTGATCCCGTCGGTCGCGGACGGAGGGTTGCCGATGACGCCGAAGCGGACGCGGACGCGAGCCTGGGCCCTGCTGGCCCTGACCTGGGCGATCCCGGCCGTCGGGGGCGAGGGCGAGTCGCCCGGGCCCGACGACCCGGCGGCCGTCGAGTTCTTCGAGGCCAAGGTCCGCCCGCTTCTGGTCCGGCGCTGCCAGACCTGCCACGACGCGGCCAGGGCCAAGGGCGGCCTCCGGCTCGACTCCAGGGCCCGGGCGATGGAAGGCGGGCCGACCGGCCCGGCGGTCGTCCCCGGCAAGCCCGAGGAAAGCCTCCTGGTCGAGGCGATCCACTACAGCGACGACCTCAAGATGCCGCCGAAGTCGAAGCTCCCCGCCGAGGAGATCGCCACCCTCACCCGATGGGTCCAGCAAGGGGCCCCCTGGCCCCTCGGCCGCGATCCGGCCGCCTCCGGCCCGCTCAAGCCCTTCAACCTCGCCGAGCGGTCGAAGCACTGGAGCCTCCAGCCCGTCCAGGACCCCACGCCCCCCGAGGTCAAGGACGCCGCCTGGCCAATTCAACCGCTCGACCGCTTCCTGCTCGCCCGGCTGGAGGCCAGGGGCTTGAAGCCCGCCGCCGAGGCCGACCGCCGGACCCTGATCCGCCGGCTCTCCTTTGATCTGACCGGCCTCCCCCCCAAGCCCGGAGAGGTCGAGGCGTTCGTCGCCGACCCCGCGGCCGACGCTTATGAACGGCTCGTCGAGCGGCTCCTCGCCTCGCCCCACTACGGCGAGCGCTGGGCCCGGCACTGGCTCGACCTGGTCCGGTTCTCGGAGACCTCGGGGCACGAATTCGACTACGACATCCCCAACGCCTTTCGTTACCGGGATTACGCGATCCGGGCCTTCAACGCCGACCTGCCGTATGACCGGTTCGTCGTCGAGCACGTCGCCGGCGACCTCCTGCCCGACCCTCGCCGCGATCCGGCCTCGGGCACCAACGAGTCGGTCCTCGGGACCGGATTTTTCCGGCTCCACGAGGGGGTCCACTCGCCGGTCGACCTCCGCGAGGACGGCGCGGCCAAGCTCGACAACCAGATCGACGTGATGTCCAAGACCTTCCTCGGCCTGACCGTCGCCTGCGCCCGCTGCCACGACCACAAGTTCGACGCGATCACGACCAGGGACTATTACGCCCTGGCCGGCTTCCTCGCCAGCTCCCGCCACCAGCTCGCCTTCCTCGACCCGCCCGGCCGGATCGGCTCGAAGGTGGCCGAGATCGAGGCGATCCGTGCGGAACTGGCCTCGCTCCATCAAGGGCCGATCACGCCCGACCACCCGAAGGACGCCAAGACCTCCGACGTCGTCCTGGAGGACTTCTCCGGCAAGTCCTTCGAGGGCTGGTTCGTCTCCGGCGACGCCTTCGGCAAGGGCCCCATTCCACCCGGGTCCTGGAAGCTCCGAGGCGACGGCGCCACCCCCCTCCCGCCCGGCGTGGCCCATAGCGGGGCCATCTCGGACCGGCTCCGGGGCGTCCTCCGCTCGAAGTCGTTCACGCTCACCAAACCTTATGTCCATTTCCTGGCCTCGGGCAAGGGCGGCCGGATTAACCTGGTGGTCGACGGCTTCGAGAAGATCCGCTCGCCGATCTACGGCGACCTCGTCAAGGACGTCGACCACGGCGAGGGCTGGAAGTGGATCACCATGGACGCCGCCCAGTGGTCCGGGCACGCCGCCTACATCGAGATCGACGATGGAGCGACGGTCGACTTCACCGGCGGGAACGCCTTCATCCGGGACGGCCGGGGCTCCATCGCCGTCGACGAGATCCGCCTGTCCGATGGCCCGCCCCCGCCCGTCCCGCACCACCCGGCCCCCGACTCGATCGGATCCGGGGACGAACGGCTCGCGAAGCTCCTGGCCCGCTTCCGCGAGGTCGAGGCCGCCATCCCCGAGCCGACCCTGGGTCAGGCCCTCGCCGACGGGACCGGGGCCGATGTCCCGATCCACATCCGGGGGAGCACCAAGACCCTGGGCGAGCCCGCCCCCCGCCGGTTCCTGGAGGTCTTCGGAGGTCCCGAGCCCCCCTTGACCGACGGCAGCGGCCGGCTCGAACTGGCCCGCCGGATCGCCGACCCGGCCAACCCCTTGACCGCCCGGGTGCTGGTCAACCGCCTCTGGCACCACCACTTCGGCCGGGGACTGGTCACCAGCGTCGACGACTTCGGCGCCATGGGCCGCGAGCCGACCCACCCCGACCTCCTCGACTACCTGGCCACGCGGTTCGTCGCCTCGGGCTGGTCGATCAAGGCGATGCATCGGCTGATCGTTAAGTCCCGGGCCTACCGGATGTCGAGCCAGTTGACTCCCGAGGCCGACCGGCTCGACCCTTCCAACGAACTCTGGCACCGCCGGGACCTCCGGAGGCTGGAGGCCGAGTCGATCCGGGACGCGATCCTCGCCGTCTCCGGCCGGCTCGATCCCACCCTCTACGGACCCAGTGTCGCCCCCCATTTGACCCCGTTCATGGAAGGCCGAGGCAAGCCCGGCAAATCCGGCCCGCTCGATGGCGGGGGCCGGCGAAGCCTCTATCTGAATGTCCGCCGGAACTTCCTGACGCCGATGCTCCTGGCCTTCGACTACCCGACCCCTTCCTCGACCATGGGCCGGCGGAACGTCTCCAACGTCCCCGCCCAGGCTCTCACCCTGATGAACGACCCGTTCCTCGTCGAGCAGGCCGGATTCTGGGCCCGCCGGGTCCGGTCGGATCCGAAGGCGTCGCCCGGCGAGTCGATCGAGACCATGTACCGCGAAGCCTTCGGCCGCCCGCCCGACCCCGACGAGCGTGCCGCCGCCCTCGCCTTCCTCGGAGAGCAGGCCGACGCCCCCCGGGCCTGGGCCGACCTGGCCCACGTGCTTTTCAACGTCAAGACATTCGTGGCGATCCCATGAATCGAACGCATGCCGAGAGGAGCGATCCGGAAAGTTCATGTGTCTTTCGGGCGAAGTGGGACAGTCAAAGCTCAACGAGGTTCCGTCGATCTGGCACCCCCACGTGCGGTTCTCGATCCGGCGGATGATCATCGTGGTGGCAGTCCTGGCGCTCATCTTCAGTTCGCCCAACCGGGCGGGAGCATTACGATCATGGGTAGCCCCGAGGATCTGGCCCGTAACCTTGTTAATCAAATGTTACCATGATAAAATGTTTAAAAAATACGAGTACCTGGCTTGGCACCCGTGGATCTCCGCCGATCCAGACCCGCCGCCGCCGGGCTTCAATCTCATCATTGATTGACGGATGATGATGTTCCCCCGACAAGTGTCTTCCGAAGAGCCCGCCTTTTCCCAGGATTGACCATGCACTGCCGACGCTTCCAGGCCCCGCCGATCAACCGACGCGACATGCTGGCCCGCTGCGCGAACGGGTTCGGGGCCGTCGCCCTGTCGGCCCTGCTGGGCGAGAAGGCGTACGGGGCCGAGATCGCCCCCGGGCGCGACCCGATGGCCCCCCGGCCGTCGCACTACCCGGCGAGGGCCAAGAGCGTCATCTTCCTGTTCATGGACGGCGGGCCGTCGCAGGTCGACACGTTCGACCCCAAGCCCCGGCTCGACCGCGAGCATGGGCAGCCGATCCAGGCCAAGGTCCAGCCGACGCAATTCAACAACGTGGGGAAGGTCCTCCGGTCCCCCTGGAAGTTCCGGAATCGGGGAACGAGCGGGATCCCGGTCAGCGACCTTTTCCCGATGGTCGGCGCCCACGTCGACGAGATGGCGATCGTCCGGTCGATGGTCTCGAACTTCTCCGAGCACACGGCCGCCAACTACTTCATGCACACCGGGAACGGGCTGCAAGGCAAGCCCAGTCATGGGTCGTGGGTGACGTATGGCCTGGGGAGCGAGTGCCGCGACCTCCCGGGGTTCGTCGTCCTCAATGGCGGCCTGATCCCGCCGGGCGGGGCCGACTGCTTCGGCTCGGGGTTCCTGCCGGCGAGCTACCAGGGCTCGGTCTTCCGCGCGGGGGGCGACCCGGTCGCCAACATCCGGCCGACCGAGAACGACCCCGGTGCGCAGGGGCGCAAGCTCGCCCTGATGCGGACGCTCGACCGGGGCGTGCTGGATCGGGTCGGGCATCACGACGGGCTCGAAGCGTCGATCATGAATTATGAGCTGGCGTTCAAGATGCAAACGTCGGTTCCTGGCTTGATGGACCTGGCGGGGGAGAGCCCGGCGACGACGAAGCTCTACGGGCTCGACGACGAGTACGCCCCGACCCGGATCTTCGCCCGCGAGTGCCTGGTGGCCCGGCGGCTGGTCGAGCGGGGCGTCCGGTTCGTCGAGCTGCTCTGCCCGAACGTCGGCCACGACCGCTGGGACCAGCACGGGAACTTGAAGGACGGCCACGAGAAGAACGCTCGGGCCGTGGATCGGCCGATCGCCGGGCTCCTGGCCGACCTCAAGGCCCGGGGCCTGCTCGACGAGACCCTGGTGATCTGGGGCGGCGAGTTCGGCCGGACCCCGATGGCGCAGGGGACCGATGGCCGCGACCACAACCCCTACGGCTTCACCATGTGGCTCGCCGGCGGCGGGATCAAGGGCGGGACCATTCACGGGGCCACCGACGATTACGGTTACCACGCGGTCGAGGACAAGGTCGAGGTCCACGACCTCCACGCCACGATGCTCCACCTCCTGGGGATGGACCACAAAAAGCTGACCTATCGCTTCAGCGGCCGGGACATGAGGCTTACCGACGTCCACGGCGAGGTGGTCACCGCGCTGCTCCGCTGATCGGTGGATCGAGCCATGACGAAGCTTCGGGGATTCTCGATCGCCTTCATGATCGTCCTGGGCCTTGTCGGGGCCTGGGCCTACGGGGTTGGTGCGCCTCGTTTGGGTGGCGTGTTGCTTTTCTCCGGCGTGATCCCGATCCTCCGCCACGCGGCGGACCGGGCGGCCGGCCGGCCCTGGGTCCCCGCCGCCCCACGATCCTATCGGCCTCGAAACCAGGGAGTCTGGGAGGACCCGCCGGTCGCCGAACTGGACAAGAGCACTTTCGGCCTCTTGCTCGCGAGCCGGCTTCGGAGGGTCCCCGGGCTCCGGGTGGCCGAGCCCCGGACGGTGAGGAATCCGGCCCCCCCGGGATCGTCGGACGAGCTCTGGGACCGCGAGCTGGACGGGTGAGGAGCAGGGTCATTCGCAGGTTCCTGGACCTCCGATGGCCCCCGCTGCTTTCACGGAAGAAGGGGCAAGGACGCCCCAGGGAGCGGCCCCCCAGGATCCACGGTCGAACCGGGCTCGGAGACGATCCGGGATCGAAGATGGCTAATGGCTGATGGTTCGCGACGGACCAGAGTCAATGGATCCGGAGCCACTTCGGCTGCTGTTCCGGAAATCCCTTCACCCATCAACCATCGCCTGTTTGCCATAACCCATGACTACGACTTGGAAAGATGACAGGATCGCCTCTCATCCGGCGTCGGGACGCTTCGGGTCGGGGGTCGGCCGGAGCGTGGCGGGGCGGTTCGGGTCCGAGAGAATCGTGGGCATGGGCGGGGTGGCCTGGCGAGCCGAGGGGCGGTCGGGGGCGGTCTGCTCGTCGGCGTCGCCGGCTCGGGGGTCGGGCTCGGTCGGGGGGTCGGGCAGCTCCTCGGCGGCATCGTGGGCGGCGTCGGCTTCCTTGATCTGGCGGAGGGCCTTGTAAAAGGCCCGCTCGGCGGCGGCCTCGTACTTCCGGGCGAGGATCGCCTCGGAAGAGGGGTCGAAGAGGGCCCGGTCGACGGATTGGGCCCGCCCCCGGAGGGTCTCGGTGTCATCGAAGGTCGCGCGGAGATCCTGAAGCTGGGCGATCTCGGCGTCGATCAGGTGGCCCATCTGGACCCGGGCCCAGCGACGGCGAGCGGCGGGGTCGAGCCCGGCGCCTTCGTGATCCTCCAGGAACTGGAACTTGCCCTCGATCGCCTCGGAGAGGGCCCGGGCCCTGGGAACGGGCTGGTCGAGCGGGCGGCGGCCCTTCAGGTTCTCGGCCTTCTCCAGGTAAAAACAATCCCAGTGAGCGGGCATCGGGTGGAACAGGTCGGACTTCAAGCCCTCCCAGGCCAGGATCAGCCGGTCGACGCCCTCGGGGGTCTGGTGGAGGCGGCGGGCGTTGGCGGCGGGCGTGGACGCGATCCAGTCGTAGAGGAGGGCGGCCTCGTCGAGGCGTCGGGCGTCGAAGTCGGCCTCGGCCCGGTCGATCCGCTCGGAGGTCATGGACGACTCGTGGCGGGCGCAGCGGTCGAGACGGACCGAGAGCATCGCCGCCCGACGGGTCAAGAACCGCGCGACCCCGCCCCGGGGCCGGAGGTCGGCCTCGAAGTCGTCGAACCGGGCCTCGACCTCGGCCAGATCCTCGGTCGGCAGGACGATTCCCGCGCCCGTCAAACCATGCTTGAGGGAGTTCCGGCGCGACCGGAGCTTTCCGTCCGGGCTCCGAGGCCCGGTCGAACTTTGACTATTCCGCCGGTTCGCGGCGAATTGCGCTGGGGAGCAGGTCACGGGGGAAGCCTCGGGGTGGATGGGCGGGGAGGGGAGGGGGTCCCGGCCTCGATCGACCGGCGGACCTCGTCTCTCCGTCGCTTACATTCAGCCCGAAGGGCCCTCCGTTAGCAGTCAATCCGCCGGTTGGCTTCGATTTTCGCGGCGATCGGCTTCGTTTTTCCTTCGGATCAGGCGAGCTGCCGGGCCCCTGCGAAGTGGGGTGCGGGGATGCTCGGAGACGCCGAGGGCGCGACGGCCTCGGACAGCAGGAACGGAGCGAAGCCGCGGTGGACCTTCTGGGTGATCGACCCGAAACCGGCGTCCCCGAACAGCTTGCGGAACCGGGCGGCCGAGGCGTGGTGGACCGCCCCCTCGACCCTGGCGACGCAGACGTCGTAGATCAGCCAGCCGTAAGGGCGGTCGCGGTAGCCGTCCACGAGCAGGAGTCGGCCACCCGGCTTGAGGACCCGGCGCATCTCCTGGACCGCCCGATCCTGGTGCGGGTAATGGTGGAAGCTGTTGGCGCAGGTCACCACGTCGAAGGCGTCCCGATCGAACGGGAGCCGCTCGCTGTCGGCCTGGATCGGGCAGATCCCGTCGGCATGGGCCTTCCAGCGGTCGAGGCCCCGGGTCAGCATCCCGGCGACCAGGTCGATCCCCCAGACCTCCGCCGAGGGCAGGGCCTGGCGGATCCGGGAGGCGAAGACGCCGGTCCCGCAGCCGACGTCGAGGACCCGGATCGGCCGATTGCCGGCCTCGGCCTGGATCCGCTGGATGATCGCCCGGTGCGACGGCCCGAAGAGGAGCCATTGCAGGATGCTCCGGTCGTAGCTCTCGCTCCAGCGAGTGAATTCGTGCGTCGCCTGGTGCTTGTCGTAACCCATGGTGGGAGCCTCCGTGCCCCTCAAGGAAGTGATCCGAGCCATGCCGGCGAAACCGAGTTACCCGATCCCGGCAATCCCCGCAAGCCGAACTTGCCTCGGGTCGGCAAGACCGGAGCCTACCCGCCCGCCGGCGGAGTGACCGGGGGCTTGGCCGGCGGCCCCGGTTGCGCGACAATGCGGGGCCGATGAGTACGGACCGATCGGATCGCGTCCCGTTCCCGAGGGAGTCTGGCCATGATTCGCCGGCGTGGGTGGTGCCTCGCGTTCCTGGGCCTCGGGGCCTGGTCGGGTCCGGGTCTCGCCGACCAGTTCGAGCAGCTCGACGGCCCGACGCTGGTCCGGACGATCAAGGGGCCGGATGCCTCGGCCAAGGCCCGGCTGAGCGTCGGCGAGATCGGCGCGATGCCCGCCCTGCTGCGCGACTCGCGGTCGGCCCTGGTGGTGGCATCGACCGACCGGGGGAACCCGGCCCGGCTCCTCCTGGTCCCCGAACTCCGGAAGCCGGTTTCGGGTGCGTCGGAGCCGATCCCGGTCGTCGTGGTCGAGCGGCTCGACGCCTTCGACGCGGCCGACCCCTCGACCCGGCTGGCCTCGCGGCGGGACGTGGTGCTCTTCGAGGGGATGCCGATCGACCTGGACAGCGGGCAGGTCGTCCCCGAAGGACAGGGGGGCGACCTCGTCTTCCGGGCCTCGGGCGAGGGCGGCCCTCGGCTGGAATCGGTCGGGCCGGCGAAGCTGTTCACGCTGGCGAAATCCCCCGTGGTCGAGGACCCCCGGGCCCCCCGGCCGACCCCGGGCAGGACGGTGGTCCCGGGCGACTTCGCCGGCCGCTACCGGCTCTTCGCCAACGGCCAGTGGTCGGGGACGCTCGACCTCAAGGTCGAGCCCCGGGGGGTCGTCACCGGCAAGTTTCGCTCCGACATCCACGGGACCACGTATCCCGTCACCGGGCAGGTCGCCACCGACGCGGCCCAGAAGGTCCGCTTCGCGATCAGCTTCCCCCGGACCCGGCAGGAGTTCGAGGGTTACCTCTGGGGCGAGGGGAAGGGGGCGATGGCCGGGACGGCGAGCCTCCTGGAGCGGACCTTCGGCTTCTTCGCCCTCCGCGAAGGCGGCCGGTATGCCCCCGAAGGACTCGGAGCCGGGCCCCTGACCATCGACGACGCCGACCGGCCCGGCCGGCACCTCGTCGAGCTCCGGGCCGAGGGCCTGACCCTGGACGGCATGCCGACGACCCCCGAAGGGCTGGCCGCCGGGCTCGGCGCGATCGGGGAGCCCGAGCCCTGGGTCCTGATCCGGGCCTCGGCGGACCGGAAGTACGGCGACGTGATCCGGGCCGCCGAGGCCGTCCGGGCCGCCGGGATCGCGGAAGTCCGGTTCGAGGCGGCCCCGCCGAAGTGACCCGACCGGGGCCGCCAATCAGCCCGGGGGCGAGAGGGCGTCGAGCAATCCGCGGAGGTCGTCGAGGTCCTCGGGCTCCAGCCTCAGGAGCCGCTGGGCCAGCGAGTTGATGAGGGCGAAGAACTGCTGGAGCGCGACGATCCGGTCCTTCATGGCCCGCTCCGAGGGCCCGTCGCCGACCATCCCGACCGAGCGCTCCAGGACGATCAGGGTCGGGTCCAGCTCGCGCCGCTTCCGCTCGCGGAGGATCCGCCGGAAGAGGGTCCAGACGTCCCCCTCGGCCCGGTAATACTCGCGGCGCTCCCCCTGGCGGTGGACCTTGTGGACGACCCCCCAGGCGATCAGCTCGCGGAGGTTCATGCTGACATTGCCGCGCGAGACCCGGAGTCGCTCGCGGAGCCCCTCGGCGGTCCAGTCGGCCCCGGTGACGTAGAGCAGGGCGAAGAGTTCGCCCATGGTCGCGTTGATCCCCCAGGATCGGGCCATGACGCCCCAGTGCTCGACGAACTGGCGGACCAGCTCCGCCGATCGCGGGTCGATCGGCGACGCGGCCTCGGTCGGCGTGGGGTCTTCGTTGGGGGCGTGATCCATGGGGCTCTGGGGAAAGATGGTGGAATTCGCGGCGAAGTCCGCGGGGCACTTGCCTTCATCGAAGCTTCAACGGATCATGGATTCTCGGCTCGCCGCCGTCTCCGACGAGTTCCGTCCCGGCGTTTGTTGTAAGCCAAAGCAGCCCGCCGAACAACTGCCGTCAGCTCCGGGGCCGCGGTCGCCGGGGAAATTACCGCAAACCGGCTTTTTTTCGGGTACACTCATTGCAAGCCCGCAAGGACACGGCCGCGCCTCCCCACCATCGCGACCCCCGCGGCCCTTGCCGAATTGCCGAGATCCCGCCCGAGCCGAGGAGACAGACCCATGCCCGAAACCGTCGTCCACTTCCAGATCCGGATGCCCCCGGTCCTCCACGAACAACTCGCGAGCTGGGCCAAGGAAGACAAGGCGTCCCTGAATGCGTTGATCGTCGGGATCCTGGAGCGGGCGATCGCCCAGCACGAGGCGAAGGTCCCGGTCAAGGAATGAGCCCGGGAGGGCGGCCGGGCCCGCCGGGACGGCTTTCGGCGAATCGGCCTTGAGTCCCGCCCCCTCCCAAGGTATTCTGGTGGCACCGATTCCCCGATAGCTCAATCGGTAGAGCGAGCGACTGTTAATCGCTAGGTTCTAGGTTCGAGTCCTAGTCGGGGAGTTCCCGCCGATATCTGAGTAACTCGATGCAGCGAAAGGGCTTGCGGCCGAAAACCGCGAGCCCTTTTTAATGGCCCGCGAAGTCCATGGCATAACCGTGGCACACCTCGAGGCCCGCAGGGCGTTAAGAGGTATGACCCATTCTACTCCGACCGGAGTCAATCGTCTTGGCCTCGTTCGACTACCATGCCCCGACTGACCGCCACCACATTCGCTTACGCTGGGAAAAGCACTACAAGCGGTCGCTGAAGTTGCCCGACGAGAAGTTGGCCCGGCGCCGCTGCTAGGTCATCGACGAGTTTATCCAAGACTTGCGGCTCGGCAAGCGGGAGATCCCCGCAGGCATCGACATCGCCGACTTCTTACTGGCGTCCGGGGCGACGCCGACGAAGCCTGTGGCGGTCGCTGGGGGGATCAAGAAGTAGAAGAAGCTGCAATCTGTCCAAGCGTCCAGTGAGACGGTATGATCGGCTGACGCGGATTATCGTCACAGGCCATATCACGGTAGCTAAGGACGGCTAATCTAAGGTGCGGGAATCACCCGAATAATGAAATTGGTCCTCATTCGGTAGAGCGGAAGTTTTTGTTAGGCCGGATATGCGGATTATGCGGCGCGGTGTATTTTTCCCATGCCTTTCGCGAATTCGTCACAGGAAACTTAAAGAGTGGCGGCACTAGCGCTTGAGCTTGTGGATATGATTGATGCCGATGGCGACCCCGCCTACGGCTTGGTGCCGGTCCACGGAGATGAAAACGTCGAGCGTATTGACGAGGCATCGGTCCTTCACGACGCGAAATCATTTCAGCATGTAGATTACGTTTTCTTCCGGCGGTTCTCCGACGGTAGATCTTCGCAGGTCGCGGCGTTCGTCGTTGACAACAGCGAAGATAAGGTGGATGAGCGGATGTTAGCCAGGCTGCATCACCAGGTTTGGCTGCACGGCACGACGCCGCTATTGTATGTAGCGTGGCGAACGCGGATCGATATTCTTAGCTGCGCGCGCGGCCCCGATTTCTGGGTGAATGAGAACACTTCCTATGAGCCCGCGGACCGCATCAAGCTCCCGACGCGTGGCCTTTTCCAGATCGCGTCCAGTATTGACGAAGCCCTCGCAGCGCGGCTTGGCCGATTCTCTGCCCTGCGGCTGGCCGATGGCACCTTCTGGGATGACCCCGCGAACAAGGGATTGGCGAGGCACGAGGAAGGTGCTCACTACAAGCTGATCCAGGCCATCGTAGAAGCAGACCAAGACCTCGATGGACATAGCAACCCGCTGCTACGCCGCCTCCTCGTCCTGACGGTACTAATTAAATACTTGGAGGATCGCCGGGTTTTCCCGCCCGGCTGGTTCTCGGACTTCCATGACGGAGCCACCAGCTTCTTCGAAATCCTGGCTTCGAGCGACCCGGCCAAGGTGCTGAAACTCCTCGCCGCGCTCCAGTACAAATTTAAAGGCGACCTGTTCTCTCTACCCGGTGCGGTGGCCCTCGATAGCAGCCATCTTCGTAGCTTCGCCACGCTGGTCGAGGCAAAGACCCTCAAGCACCAGCGATACCTCTGGGAGCAGTATTCTTTCGAGCATCTGCCCGTCGAGGTGATAAGCCGGCTCTACCAGCGATTCGTCACCGACGGCCACGGCGCGTTCTACACGCCGCCCATTCTGGCCACCATGCTTCTCGATCACGCCCTGCCTTATAAGAAGCTCAGCGGCAAAGAGCGAATCTTAGACCCGTCGTGCGGGTCGGGCATCTTCTTGGTCGGCGCATTTAAGCGACTAGTAAACGTCTGGCGATTCCAGAACGGCTGGCAGTCTCCCAAAGTTTCCGCGTTGAAAGAGGTGTTGAGAGGGTCCATATTCGGGATCGAACTACACCCCGGCGCGGTGGACTTGGCCGCCTTCAGCTTGGCGCTGGCAATCTGCGACGCTCTCAAGCCCAATGTGATCTGGAATGAGCTTCAGTTCGACCCTGTGCTGGGCACCAACCTGCTGGAAGGAGACTTCTTCTCGCTGTTCGACGAGGGCGAACACTACCCCCTCTTCCACCTGAAGCGCTGGCCGACGGCGAAGGGATGGCCGGGGCGGTTCGACGTTGTGATCGGCAATCCGCCATTCGAATCGTCGCTCACCGAGGCCGGTCAGGAGATCGACGATCACCTGACCAAGGTTCGTGGGACGCTGCCCGACAAGCAAGCCGCTTACCTGTTCCTCGAACAAGCAGCGAAACTTCTGACGGACGAAGGGCGGCTGTGCTTGTTGCAGCCATCGGGCTTCCTCTATAACCGTAAAGCGGCCGAATTCCGCAAGCACTTCTTCAGCACCGTGCATTGCCAAGAAATCCTGGACTTCACGTCCGTCCGCAACCTTTTCGACGGTGCTGATCCAAAGACGGTCGCGGTGCATGCTCGCGGCAAGATGGACTGCAAGCCGTCCTGGATTCAGCACCTGACCTTCCGTCGCACTTTCAGCGCCACGCAACGAATAGGCTTCGAGCTGGACCATTACGACCGCCATCTCATCACGCAGGAGACCGCAGAGGATAGCCTCTTCATCTGGCGGGTCAACCTGCTGGGCGGGAGTCGCCTCGTCGAGATGTCGGAACGGTTCGCCTCATTGCGAAGCCTGGAGCAATTCACAGCCCAAAAGAAATGGGAATTCAGCGAAGGATTTATAATCGGGAAAAAGAACAGGTCCTACGCGTCGTTCCTCCATAAGAAGCCGTTCCTTCCCACGGAAGCGTTGACCGAAGACGGCATAAATGCCTCAGCCATTAGCGTCGTAACCGAGACGCATTTCAGGCACCCAGTAAGAGAGGAAGTATTCCTCGCTCCCCTGATCCTTATCAAGGAGCACGAGTCGCTCCCTATGGACTTCTGGGAAAAAGGACCGCTTGCGTACAAGGCCAAGATCGTCGGCATCCATGCCGACGAATCGAAGATCAATGAACTGAGGGAGCTTTTTCGTAAGCTCACAACACGTAAACGATTGTATCGATTCTGTTGCGCCTTGAACGGATCCCAGGCGCTCGTGGGAAAGGCCACCGCTATCCTGAAACAGGACATCGATGCGCTGCCTTATCCTGAGAACGACAAGGATTTGGAGCTGGCGTTCTGGGAGATCGCCCTTGTCGATGACGTGCTGAATTACATGGCGCCCTTTGTGCGGCTCGGCCAGAAATCGGAGTTGTTGGTAAAGCAGGCGGATCCCAAGCAAATGGCACTATATGCCGATATGTTCTGCCGTATGCTGGGCTCTGTTTATAAGAATCTGAAATCCAGCGACCCGGTTTACACCAATGGACTGATCTGCCAGCCTTTTTATTTCGGCCGAACCCCCAAGATCAACTGGAATTTGAACGGCCAGAAAGAGCACCTTGACCGGCTGATTTACAAGCAGGAACACGGCTCGATGAGAACCGTGCGCATCGTCCGCTTCTACTCCGACAACATCTTGCTGATCGTGAAGCCGGACCGCCTGCGCTACTGGATTCGCTCGACGGCCATTCGCGACGCCGATGAAACTCTCCTCGATCTACGCCGCCAAGGGTATTGATGATGGCGAATCTTGGTGACCTCTCCGGGGGCGCGACTAAGATAACCAGCGGGATCGAGCTGAATACGCTCGTGAACGAGACGCTTAAATTCTTCCGCCGACATCTCCCCGGTTGGCGCGATGACCCTGAGCGGCAGGAAGAGGACTCGGAAGAACGACTAAATGGGAGCTTGTGCGATTATCTGAACTATCGCGCGCGGCACGATTACCCCATGGCGCTCTTCCGCCACGAGGAGCATCAAACCGGCAGGCGGCGGATCGACCTGTCGGTGAAGACCGAGAGCCTCATCGTGGCCGGGACCCGCAAATTCACCAAATACGAGCCCTACCTCGTTATCGAAGGTAAACGCTTGCCCGCCCCGACGGCCGACCGCGAGAAGGAATACGTCACCGGCTTCGACGAGGTGAAGGGCGGCCTCCAGCGGTTCAAGCTCGGCCTCCATGGCGCCTCGCTCGAAATCGCTGCTATGGTCGCCTATGTCCAAGACGATGATCCCGACGCCTGGCTGATCAAGATCAACGGCTGGATATCCGCCCTGAACGGCACCAGTTGCTCCCAAGGCTGCCACTGGTCCGAAGCGGAGCAAATCGGCGATTACCGGCTTACCAAGCGGGCGCGGATCGCCTCCGGCAAGTCGAGACATCCTCGTACGGCCTCTTCAAGCCCTGAAATCGAGATCCATCATTTCTGGGTGAGCATGAGGAAAAAGAGGCTGCGGACCAAGAAACCAAAGTGAAAGATTTCGCTCTACCAACCGATCCGCTGCCCTCTACCGATGTAACCGTTCACGGCCTTCCGCTACCGTTTCGGGGATGGTAGTGTTTTTACCATGACGATGCCGCCACCACCCTCCGAGGAATGCTTGGCTTCGCTTCCCACGGCGGCCCTGATCTACGTCCGCCA
>JAABUJ010002824.1_pt1 | contig 20541 bp, 19 predicted proteins | sample 5559131 | NCBI WGS metagenome assembly JAABUJ01 (sample SAMN10711875, study PRJNA513366) | rock metagenome | isolation source: Antarctica rocks | place: Antarctica: Victoria Land, Mt New Zealand nord | collected 2016-01-07 | reverse complement strand
GTATAGCGTTCGAAAAGTCAACTTCGTCACCACATACTAGCATCAGCTCAGCCAGGTGTACATCAAATACAAGGGTCGACGCATTAGTCCGCTAGTGTTGAAAAAGATCTACGAGGTACGCTGCCACGAACCCAAGAGTACTGAGCAGTGCTAACGAGGATGAATTAGTTTATTGTTGGACCCCTAGCACAAGAGCATGGCTTGAATATCGTCTTAATTGTCGTCATCGTTTATATTGTCGTTACGATTATCGTTTCTATCTTTTTTATCGTTGTATGTACTAGATTGTCTCTATACTAATATTGCGACAATTTACGCTAAAGAATGAAATGAAGTAAGGCGAACGAACGACTAGCTATTGCTTAACAATCTAATAAACGAAATTTTCGTCGAATCACCTAAATGAAATTTCGAGAACGACAAAATCTCATCGAACAATATTATAGATTGGAATGACACTATTATAGATAACAATAATTTCATGTGCGATATAGTTAAGAAGTTCCTTCTCGTGAAAGAAAGTTAAACAAACGTGAAAACGAGTCATTTTATCGCTCTTTTTGAAGAAGAGAACGTAAATTTGGCGTTCTTTTGCCCAAAACGTTCATATAATGTAGCAATGAGTCTTTTCTTTCTATTTTGACAAGATTTACGCACGCCAAGTTCTTCGTCGACGTTGTTCTATATAAATTTGCTATTAAGTAAATCTTTGAATACACGCGTTAATCGTCGTAGAGCAAAATTGCGATCGCGAGAGTTTATGAGCGACGAATGCTTCTACAATAGAGCACATTCTAGAAAAAAACGTAAATTTTGATAACTATTATCAAGAGACAACAACGACGACTTAAGAATTCGAGTGACTCTTGTACGAGACAAACGAAAAGAGTGAATACATATCGAACGAGAGAGAAGAAGTAAAATCGCTACGACGAAAAACAAAGACGCCCTCATATATAAATACTTTTTCGCTTTGTCACATCTTGCTTTATTAAGATATATGTGTTATAGTGCTTGCTATGAAGCGATCTACTAAAAATAGAAAGTTAAACTAAATAAAATTAATCTAATTCGTAACTAGATTAGTCTTTCAATGTCGTTCGAAAATGCAAATTAAAATTAACGAATAAGAAAAATATATATGATTTAATGACATTCGTCAAAGAATTAAATACTTTATGTTAATGTTTAACATGTTTGTTGTGTTTAGAGATCTAATTAACTAGAAACGACTAGTTTTATATGAAAAGACAACAACACGTTCACGCGTCTTTAGCTTCATTTCATGACAATTATATGTTTTAATACTTCGTTAATTAACTATATAATGTTGACTAGTTAAGTAACAATCGATTTTAAACTCAAGATTGATCATTATTGTCGACTTGAAAATCTTACTTTTATTACGAATCTTAAGCAATCAACGTGCGATTTAAACGTTTAGAAAGAACTCGCGAATCTCGAAGTGAATGACATGCGACAGCTTGACGTCAATACTTTAATGTTCTTTCATGCAAATATCTTCTTTCGATAGTTACAAAAAAAGCAAAAATTGGAGTTGCATTATCAAGAGATTCAAAAACTAATAAATAATTAAATTCGACTTCGTCTACTACTAAGCAACGAGGAAAATCATACGCGCACTAGATTGCAAAGACGTCTACAACTTCGACAATAAAACGTAGTTATCAACTATATGATTGCGCGCATGTTAGACATACGCGATTTCCATTTATCTATCCAATTTAATTACGAGCTTAATAGATAGCTTAGGCAATTAATAGAAGATGTGCAACGAGAAAAACTTAAGTGATCTACGAATACAATAGAAAATAAAGAGAAGAATCGAGTTGCTACATTACTCGCTTAGTTAATTCAAATCAAATTGACATTTAAGTTATCACAAAAACACGATAAGATATAGCTATTTATAATGAAAAATCACATCAAATGATCTAAGGCAATAGTAGCAATGTTACGATAAATAGTTTTTCGAAGACGCAATTTTCACTAGGAAGCAAGGAACGATACATATAGTTCACTCGATGCAAATTTCATTTAAACTCTTTTCCTAAGGCGAGAGAGATAATAACTTAAGATAGTGGCAAATCATTTAATGCGAGCTAGTTTAACTTAACTTGATTTAACGAACACAAATAACAACGATTACATACTTCTTAATATTTGCACAAGTAGTAGCTTCGACCTTCATAACGAACGTTATATTTGAGATCTTCGCTACAATACAACTTTTATTTAAGATGCAACTTTTCGACAATTCTTTTAAATTATTATCGTTTATTATCTATAGAAGCTTAACATTAACTCAAAAGTTTGCGCGCTAAATTAAAAAAATCTACTAGAGAGTAAATTTCTTTGCAAACTTTCATAATAAGATTAAGAATATATTAATGTCAAACATATTGTTTATAAACTTCTTACTTTGCATTATTTGCAATCGAACATACGACGCTTTAATCGCTATTTCGTTCGTTTGCTTCTTCTTCGTATAGATTAAGAGAAATTGTTGAATCATAATACTTTTTATAGACAATTTAGACTTAGTTTTGTGATACACTTGATCGCAACGTTCGAAGCCAAATATTTTATTTTTCGTTGCGTAATATTGACGCAATCGATTTATTGTTAAGTTTTGTAAACTATGCAATTCTCTTGCTTCTATTATATAATATAAATTAAGATAGAGATTCGTATTATCGATATAATTGTCTTCGAAAATATCTTTTGCTCTTTGCATCTTTTCACTATAGATTTAAGCTTCTAAGAGTATAATTAAATACGAAGAACTTAAAGATCTTGACGTCGTCGTCAAGACAAATAAAAATTCATATTGACGTCTTCACTTTGTTCGATGTCGCTCATACGTCTCTTGAAATATGCGTACGATTAACAAAGAAATGTTGCGTAAACGACAAGACTCATTTTTCTAAATTGTACAAAGATATTGTTTGTCAAACTTAACAATAATCTAGCACTAAAGATCATTATTAAGACAAAATCGATAATATCGATATAATATTCGCTTATGTTTTTACACGTTATATTCGACAACTACTTTTAATGAATTTAGTTGTTCGAAAAAAGCGTAAATACGAGGTACGAGGCGTTAAGGAACGAGACCAGGTGTAATCTGCGATCAAAAGCTTGGGATTGGGTCATGATTGAGTGTTCCGTTTTGAGGGGGCCTAATCGGTACGTCTATCAGAAGCTTTTTGTTGGCAGGGCTGGGTGTAGGAATTATGTACACATACCTAGGTCTTTATTCCACATATGAACGTGCTACTGTAGCGCCTAAAACGTTCATCAAGAGACTTGATACCTTATGGAAGCTGACTAAGTGGCTTGGCTGATTGAGGTTAGGTTGATCAGAGTGGCCTTACCGGGACGACGTTGCGCCGAGAATGAAGGCTTCGACCACCTCGACACTCATCAACAAACAAAACTATTATTGCAACGACTTTGTTTGCTTCATTGTCGGTCTGGTGACGCGGCTTCAGCATCGTCCGCGCTCGATGCAAGATGCATGAAAAAAAATTGATCTTTGGGCTGGTAGCCTGAAAATTCAAAGATGAAGATGTGCTGTTTTCTAAAGGCAACAGCTCAGTAACCCGATTTGGCTCTCCTACCATACTGCATCTCAGGACCCTTTTAGGAACTCTTAAAAGCCCATACGTGCGATCTTGAGGCCACCATGGACCGCTCATCGTTGGAAGAACTTCCCACAGAAACTCTCAATCATATTGGACTTTATCTAGACGTTCATGATCGTGTTTTAATGGGCTTGACATGCGGGCGATTCTATAGCCTGTTTTCCACTAGTACTGCTCACGATGACAAACTCATATACTTCTTGCGCCCGAGCTGCAAGAATCAGAGGCTCAGGACGCAGCTCTGGCTAGACCGAATGAACTTCCTGGGCCGACTTCATTCCTGGCTGCAGAGGGTCGACCATCAAGCTCGATGCAGCGACAGAGACAATCCCGATACTAGGCAGCTCGCGCTCTGCATCGGATGTGCGCAGTATAGATACCTTGACGATGATTGGATAGACGGAGATGAGTATGGCGATATATGTTACGATGGCAGCGAGATGTGGCAAGCTGTGCGGGCGTACGTGACAGAGGGACAGTTCTGCAGCCGATGTACGCCTACATGGACAGATTTGACTTCAGGAATATTAAGTGGTGGTACGTATTGAGCATTCCGCATCTCATTTACAAGATGATTGACTCGAATTGTCGCAGAATCCTACGAGGACTGCTTTGTTCTTGGTCCTGATTGTGAATACGACAAAGCGTTCATCCGTTTCATCAAACGGGTTTGGCGCAAGACCTCCTGGAATTATGAGACTTGATTCAGGACATCATAGCTTTTCTTGGAGACTTGGAGATGCTGTAGTCGTTCCAGTGTGCGAGAGGCGCCATAATCTAGATGAGTATCAGCTGCTTTCTTCGGTATTCAATCAAAATTTAGTGGCTCAACCACTTGGCTTGAGCGGGATCGACGCACTGTAGTAATCCATGTACAGAGACGGGTTTCTACCTTCATGTTCTGTAGGTATTCCGCCAAGAATCGACACACAAGATTCTATTCAAACAGCAGGCATATCAGTATTATTGAAAGTCTTGCAGAAGTACACACTCCGCAACCATCCTCCCGAACCCCCTCCCAAGTCAGCAGCCCAGCGACAACCGCACCCAGTCTAGTCACTCAGCGCCACCCTCCTCCACCACCTCCACCTCATCATCCCTTATCTCCTCCCCCACCTCTACCCCTTCACCCCTACTCTCATCCACCAACCCTTCTCCCCCATCCATCCCCAAACCCAGCCCTGCGGCCAACATCGCCGTTCCCTTCAGCACCCACGACCGATCTCTCTCACGAATATACAACTTACGAAACTCTCTCTCCTCGATAGCACCGTAGTGTAGTCGTTGTCGAAGAAGTCCTTGTCGAAGCCCGATGCTATGGACTTCGAGTATATGACCGTAGGCAAGTGCGAGTAGGGCAAGGATGGTGAGGCTGGAGTATTGCGGGTCGAGGTCGAGGGTCTTGGGGATGTAGCTTAGCGCCAGCATGATGGTGAAGATGATGCCGGTAAGCGCGTACTCTGGACTGAGATGCGGCCTCATGGCGGTGTCAATTTATAGCCCTTTTTGGGAGCGAGGATGATGGTCTAAGAATTGGATGGTACCGCAAGGGAAAGACAATCGACAGATTGCAGAGAAGTCTCGAAGTCTCTCGGAAAAAAATTTATATGCTACTTACTATCGATATAACATAAGCATATTAACGAACTTGTAACTCTTGTCTTGTGAACAATACTATTTGTTAGTAGTTCTCAAGACTAATAATATTATAGTTTCTCTCTTACTATCTCTTACTTGCTCTTACTCTCTCTTACTTTCTCTTACCTAAATTTATCAAGGCTTGGTAACAAAATTGTCTACAAATAGCTTTCTTTCGTATTAAAACTTTATCTCTTCTATATATTTGCACTCAATACTTTGATCTCGAACAATATATACTTGTACTCTATTATTATTATATACTTCTATATTATGTTTTGTTGTATATAGCAAAGCTATATCTATATATACTTCAACACTATCTTACTTCTTCTTCTCTTCTCTCTCTAAACACTTCTCGACGAACGTATTGTTAATCGAAACAAGTCAAGTTACATTTAGAGTAAACTAAGACATCGACAAATTGCAGAGAAGTCTCGAAGTCTCTTGGAAAAACATTTATATGCTACTTACTATTGATATAACATAAGTATATTAACGAACTTGTAATTTTTTTTTGGTAAATAATACTACTTGTTAGTAGTTCTTAAGACTAAAAATATTATAGTTTCTCTCTTGTTGTCTCTTACTTGCTATTACTCTTTCTTATTCTCTCTTATCTAAATTTATTAAAGCTTGGCGACAAAATTGCCTACAAATAGCTTTCTTTTGTACTAGAACTCTATCTTTTCTATATACTCGCACTTAGCATTTTGATCTCGAACAATATATACTTGTACTTTATTATTACTATATACTCTTACATTATGTTTCAATGTATGTAGCAAAGCTATATCTATATATACTCCAACACCATCTCACTTCTTCTCCTCTTCTCCCTCTGGACACTTCTCGACGAACGTATCGTCAATCGAAACAAGTCAAGTCACATTCAGAGCCAACCAAGGCAACGGAGGCTTCGAAGCATGAAGTCAGAGGCCCTTTCCTGTCACTTCTACCTCTTCCAGATCCAGACTCACAAAAGGACACAAAGGGCGACTGTCCACCGGTACCCAATGAGGCAGTTGAGCTGCAAGTGCCCAGATCTCCAGCTCGGCGCAGAAGCAGGTCGCCCAAGGTCCTGAAGGAGAGGACCTCACTATCAATGCGGTGGTAGACATTGGCGAGTGAATCGATCCATCGTCTGCAAGCGGTCAGATTTCTTCGCCACGGCTTGCAACAAAGGAATCTACATCAAAGGAAATCGAACGGAAAGACGACAATCCATGTCTTCGAACGCTTACTCCACTACCTTTAATCGAAATCTCAACGCAAGTTGCTGTCCACTGGCGACTATTCTGACCTCACTATTAGATGCGGTGGTAGAAACTGGCGAGTGCATCGATTTATTATTGGCTTATATAAACTACCACGGTCAGAGTTGTTTGCCACAGCTTGCAATGGACAGTACAAGGAATCTGCATCAAAGGCCATCGAATTGGAAGACGACGATCCATGTGTGTGTTTGAACGCTTACTCCACTACCTCTTATCGAACTTCCAACGCAAGTTGCCCTGTACTGGCGAGTATCCTGAACTGTAGGACAACCCAGGGATGAGTCACGGCTCCGTTGGTCTATTATATACGCCGAGCTCTCACAGATGAGTCACTGACACTCGTAAGTAAACTCTTCAGTTGTGCTAGAGGCTGAGTGAGCAGAAGTATACTGACGTGACATTAGTGGATCTACGACACACGTCAGGAGAATGACTACAAGGAAGAGTGATAGTGATATCATTCCAATGCTTGAGGATCTCACCACCGGAGAGCTATCTCAGCTCACCGGCGTAGTGAGCGCTGACAGGTTTCAAGCAGCTCGACGTTCAGAGACCTTCATATGGCAATCCTCGCGGCTTTTGAGGCTCCGCTTGTATTACGTCCTGCGCGATCCCATCACCGCAGATCTTCTTGCACAGGATCCGAACCGGCGCCTTCCGAATATTACTACCACAGTCCTCCTTAATCGTCTTGGAGCGGAGCTATTAGATTAGTCCCTTTGTCTCTAGATTCGCTAAAGATGGGAACCGATTCATATCACTGTAGCATTAATCTGAACGCTACCTCTCCTAGGATAGACACCTTGATCTCGACCGAATCCATTATTGCAAAAGTCTGCATCATTATTAGTGGCTTGTTCGCGTTCTTTGCATAACTCTTGATCCCGCAATGTTTGCTATGGCTACGGATCCAGCAAGTGTTGCGACGATCCGGATTATAGTAGAAAAGGTCGGCACGACAAGCAAAAGCAAATCCAGCGCCGGAGTATGGGTATGCGCGTCCGATCATTGCAGTCATACCTAATTTCCCTCTTAACACTGTGCAATGGACGCAACACCGCCTGAGTCGTCATAGAGCTGTTGCAGAGCAGATCTGGTTGGGGAAAGGGAGGGAAGGATTGGAATTGGAGTATGCGGGTATACGTTAAACCACTCGAGTTGATGCCACTGGTATCCGGGGATCCACCACAATACATACACCTGCCCAGCGCGAGGCAGCGTGAATAGGGGAGTAGGAACAGGCACAATTAGGCCGCTGGAGGCGTGCAGGGCCCTTTTTCTTGGATGTCAATTAGCAGTGTGAGGTTCGGCTAGATGGGAATGGACAACCGGTGAATGTCGTAAGGGGCCTCAACACCATGTTCATCAAGCCACGGTAGTCAACACTATCAGGCAGTCGAGCCGAAGAATCTTCCGAGTGCTAATACTTGAACAAGGATCACATACCCTGCATCTGCTTCCGCTTCTGGAACCTTTGTCCCTTCTAATATTGTTTGCTCTCGTCAAACCAAGAATAGGAATTGGTACCAAAGGCTTAGCAATCAAGCGGTAGCAAGTCCCCACAGTCTGTTTGTAACCACGGTTGATCTATCGGGCTACTTAGTTTTCCAGGTCGGCGAAACAACACCCTGCTTTACAGTAGCAGTCTATCGAATTGCACGCACTGACATAGCTTGGCAGATCCACACTGAACACTGTCAAGAATGACACCCACAGAGTTCCACCACCATCAACGGTCCGACGTCTTTACTCGCGAACGTGACCAGCCCGCCGCAGCATCAGCACATGTAGATCGAAAATACCTGATTATCGGCGGTTCAATCGGCCTCTTCATGTTCATTTGTGCCATCACATTCATGGTCCAGGGTTTTCTAAGACGCTATCTCAAGAAACGGCGTCAAGGGAAAGAAATGGAGGGATACTCGCTTGAGCTACAGGAAGCCCGTCGAGAGAAAGCTGCTGAACGAGTGGACAATAGAGACGAGGGTACAGGGGTAACAGCCGTGGTGACGGGGAATTCCGTGGTTTCTGAATAGCAGAATGCGCATATGTAGAGCAGGCTGTTGTGGCAATGGTACGGACGGCAGATTAATAATCTGACTGCTGGGCTGAACATAAAGCATTCAAGCATGCTGAACAATGCCACTGCAGGCAGATCGTAGCGAGGTCGACCGTGTGAATCAAAAGGGCGTGTTCCGTCTGTGGCGCGCATTGATGTTGAAAACCTCACCTTGTGATCTTTGACAAAATCTGGCTCCACCTCTTCTTACCTTCAACCACCCACCTTTAGTTCTCAAACACAACGTCCTTGCTCAGCATTTGCGTGTTACCTATCCTCCATCAAGATAGACAGTGCGCCTATCGGTAATCCTTGTCCATTGAACGTGGTAAGTGCGCAACCTTAGTCAAAAGGTGTACCCCAGCGATCATAAATTCGCTCATCACTTACCCAGGAGTCATGTCGACCAACGTCCTCGATTCAGGCGGCACCGTCTGTAAGAGATCTCCTAAAGCACCAGATATTCCTTAACCAGCGCACTTACAAGTTCTCTAGTGAACTTGGTCAGCGCAGCTGTAGTGATGATTCTTGCCATGCCTGTCAGCGCAGCTGGTATGATTCCATCAAGAGCACTTCGCTGTGCTCATCCGTTGCTGACAGTACTTCGAGCAGCTCCTGCCACCAACGACAACGGGTCCACTTATGAAGGCGAGGGCATCACCGCTACGAAACCAGCTCATGACTGGATCTTTAGTCGATGGAACCTTGGAGGTGGTAACGGATTCGGCAACCGTGTTGCGGCCGTATCCCTCTTGCTGTTCTTAATCTACGTCGCCTACCTGATTCTCATCGCCGTCCACCTCGTAAACAGCATCCGCCTGAAACGTCGGGACGCGGAACGTGCTTTGGAACGTGCTGCACGTGCTGCGCAAGGAATTGAAGAGCGTAAGAGCAAGCTTACCATATGGTGGCGTTCAATGATGGGGTTGCCGAATTCTGCAAGTTCTGGGAACCAGGAAGTCACTAATGGTATCGAGTTGCACGCTCTACCATCCTTATCTCATCAAGCAGCCCGCCGCTCCTCGATCGATGAAGAGGCCACACGTTAGCCTCGTTCGGCGCTGAAAACTGATTGCTGAGCTAGATTGCACGACCAAACGGGCGAGGAGGAGATGATTGTATTTCTCTGAACGGTGGGCTGCTGGATAATGTAAGGGGCAACTGGTATCGGCAATCTACTAGGGCATTCGCCCGGGGGAAAACCAAGACTCATTGTCAGGAGACGCATCGTGACGCAAGCCTGTCATTGAATAGATGTGTCAGTCTCAGATCGCCACGACAGTCATCTTTACAAAACTGACCTCTAGCCTTTGACTTCTCCTACTGATAATATCCTTCTTCAATCCCTATTATTCCCAACAAATGTGCGGCCCTAGGCAGTCAAAGAGAAAGCACCACTCGAGCAATTCAAACGCGTAATAGCAAGAGTCGCATGATCTACCATATATTCGAGAAGTTGCCGGTCGTCGACAAGCCATCAATATGGCAATGCCGACCGCCGCCTGGGAGCAGTTCGAACATGACTGCTTGAGGATCTGCGAAGAACTCGGCGATCAATACAATGATCAGGATTTCGGTATTCATCCCCAATCTAACAGACAGACTTATTTGGCCAAACAAGTTCTCGATGACCCGAAATTCATTGATTCCATCACACCCTCGAAGGCGCCTTTCGCGATGCTAATCCTGCTTCTCCGAATGCCATCCTTCATGAAGTGATCGTCGCTGGTCCCTCAGTCCATCACTTCTTCGTCGACACGTGCGTCCTGAATGCAAGTTGAGGTTCTTGGCTTCACAAGGTGAAATTATGAGAAAAAGAAACCTGACAGTCATGTTTGTATAATGAAATTAAAGAGTACCTGTTTGGTCTCATGAAACATCGAGCACTATGGTGGAAAGAGAACATCGAGCTGGAGAGAAACCCAAGAACGAGTGAGGAGAATTCGACTTCCCTGCAGCCAGAACCGTGACTCTCCGTTTCCAATCTAGATTTCCTCCAGATTCCACAGTGGTAGATCCCTATGCTGACAGAAGAGATTCCTCCACAGGCAAATCCAATTTCAGTCCTCAACAAGCGATTCAACCTGACAAAGCAACGACCATGGATCTTGATGCCAATAAAACCAGGGTAGGGCTTCGAGTGCACTACGCCGCCACGACTTCTGCAAAGATGAGCATCAGTATTCTAGAATGCTGCTGCCTGTAAGGACCACAGTGAGGATATCAAACAATGATGGTGATTGTTGAGGAAGACGATTGTGATCGTGCAATTAGCGTGTACGCTAAGTGGGTCTACGATAAGTGGCTATCTTAACTCCGTCTCGATCCTAATCCCGTGGATCACTTTTGGAAGCGTCTTGCTAAGGGTTTCTAGCATCCCTTTTCCCACAGGTTCACCAGAGAGTCTGAACATGTTACTCATACGGTCATACGCACTGCGACCTCCTCAAAGCACCTTCTCCTTCTGCCTTCCTATCTCTTACAATTCCCTAACCACAAGAGGCCTTTCTGAGCTGCAGCGCTCCACCCCGCAGCCCTCGTCCTCCGCCAAAGACGACTACTACTCCCTCCTCCTATCCTCCCCTCTCCCACCATCCGTTCCTCCTTCTACATCTTCTAAGGCACCCGGTCTCCGCGCAGCAGCCCAATGGACTCCTTCAACGCCCTCCACTCCACCTGTAGCGAACATCGTCTTCGGATCCCGACTAACCAGTCCCGCCGCTGCTCGTGCTCAGAAAGGCTGGGCAGAAGCTCGTCCTGCAGAGCCCGATAATTGCTGTATGAGTGGATGCGTCAATTGCGTGTGGGATCTGTTCAGAGAAGAAGTCGAGGAGTGGGCGGCGAGACAAAAGCAGGCCCACAGAAGCGAGGTGGCGCGAGAGAGTAAGAAGGCAAGGGGTATGCGAGGGCGGGGAAGGCGAGGCAGCGGGGTGAAGAGCAAAAGGGTGGGTGATGTGCACGGGGCAGATGGAGGGTATGAGGGTGTCGATCTGGCACATGGGGGCTTGTTTGATAATTTACCGGTTGGGATCATGGAATTCATGAATACAGAGAAGAGGTTAAGGGAGAGGAAGCAGGCGGAGAAAGGTTGAAACACGATTCTCACTTGGCACCGGCTTTCTTGGTGGGAAAGTAAGGCTTGGAATGATAGAGATGAGTACGGTATCGCGGGGCGATGTGGCTCAAGACTCGGACCGTCGCGGCCGGCTCGAGGAGCTGATCGAAAGAGCTTGTAGTGTCTCCACAGCACACGACATCACAGGGTCTTTAGGTCCGTCGATCGCAGACGGGGGAGGATCTCGGTTCGGCACATTCAGTGGGAAAGCTTCGAACACTGTGTGAATTGAAGATGCATCTTGTAAGCACTAGGACCATTCCGAAGCTTTTAGGGTATATAGCATCAATCAGTCGACGTCCACCCCACGCCTCTTCAACTCCTCCCTTGCAATGTCGATTTCCCCCATAAGTTCCTTGTGCGCCTCCGGGACATCATTAAATGTCAAGACCCCCCAACCGAGCTTGCCGAGAAGATAAGAGCCGAATGAAACCACAGTCCAGAAGGGAAGCTACATGACGCAAATACGTCAGCTCAACAAAATCTCCGGGAATGTGGATTCGAGGGCGGAGAACCGCACCACTGGTAGTATCTCGTCCTGAACTTTGGCGTTGAGAGGGACTAATTGGAGGAAGAAGGCGAGGTAGACCTGTCGGTAGAAGACGATTAGCGAAGCTCTGTGTTCTATAGATAGTATAGAGCGAGTATACCGAAGACACCAAGAGGGCTAATGACATGGTCTGCTGTGCACGCGTCATGGCGTTTCTTTGATCAACTTGTGGGAGCTTGCAGCATGAACGGCTGATTGGACTTCGCCCTCGTAGCAGCTGAGTGTGAGTCAGTCGTGTCTGCCACTATGAATGTTGAAGTATGAAGCCGGATGATGGCAAATAGGACAAACCCGCCAAGCCATTGGTCGTTCGTTTGCCAAGCCAAGCTTCGGCTCAACGCCATTCTATAATCCTATTCCTCTTCTCTTGACCTCAATAGTGGCTCTAAACCTTCTCAACCGAATTCTTTTGCTTTGATGCACGTCAAGGAGCCGAAACTTCAAATGAGTCATGGAACCGTGTGAAAAAACGGAAACCCGGTTAGACGAGAAAGGCCGCGTTGGATTATACCTTCATCCCGCTACCACGAGTCCCTTGAGATGGGAGCTATCAAAGCGCAATAAAGAAGCACAGCTTAAAACGCTAATGATAAGTGATATCTCCGATGTTGGAAAAAGCATGCTGGGGCGAGTCCCGCTGGGACGAAGCTTGACCACGCCATACTAGACATCTCACACAAACAGGTCGAACATCGATACGCTCAAACAAGCGAGACTATGACCACCACGGTACAGCAAATGTTCCAAGGTAGCCCGTGCGACCTGACGGGACAAGCTCTGCCCTATCTTCGACGGCTCTTGACGACTAGCAGTGATGCCGACTTGGCCGCCGCCATCGGGATTGTGGCAGACCAAAGTAGAGATGGCTAGTCGCTCTGTCTTTTCCTAACACCACCCACCCAGACTGACATCTTGAAGAGGCTTGGCGTGAGCCCATCGGGAGCTCAGGATTACTCGACTTCTGTCTAGAGGTCTTAAGTAAGTGGATTTCTGAGATGCCCCTTTTCGAGCGTTTCAAGATGCTAGAAACGATGTCTCAGCAGCCAAAGCATGCACCTCTACTCGTTGAATTGACTGAAAGGAGGAATGCTGACTCCCCAATTACTTAGGTCACCCAGTAGTGGGGCCATCTGATAGTCACTGTCATGCTCTACGTGTGATAGCGAATTCTTGCGCTGATACAGGTGAGAATTGCGGCCGCAATACTTGAAGATCTCCGCTCATCCTATGCATTCAGATAGCAACAGGGACCGCATCATTGCTAATCCACTTTTCCATGCCATATTCGACGAACTATTCATAGCACCAAACGCCCACATAGCGCTAACTGCTTTACACAACATCTCTCTAGACTACGGTAACATTTACAATTCAATACCTTGAGGGTAAGGCAAAGAAGGCTGATCGCCATACAGACCCTGCACAGCAATTCCTCCAGAAAGAGGGCCTTTGCAAGGTAATAATTCAATTTCTATGCTGGTCTGGTTTCGATCCAGATGCTCACCTCAGTCAAACATGTACCCTCCTACAATCTGCACTTGAAGACTGTTCGTACATATTCGTTTGGCTTGAGGGAATCAGCCTGACTTTAACTGCACAGATGACGTGCACGACTCCCCAGATACAATCCTCGCGGCACTGCTATATTTAAGCAGCCATCCTGGCCTCGTCTTCTCTCAGCTTATCTCTGTGCTCAGCTGTGTTATGGCCCACTTAAGGGTCGAGTCTTTTCAAGAGCGTTTGAATGAAGACTTCCAGATAGAATTGTTGCTTGGCTTGGTATTACGTACCATTTACTCTCCAAGCGACTTTGATCCCTCTCCGGACCCGAAAAAGTATGAATCCGTGGACACCAAATTCGAAGATCCACTCTCAAAGGACGACGTGGAGCAGCTCGAATCTTTAATGGACGCACTCTTCGTAATACTACTCGACATCTCGTCGCTTTCCAAATTCGCAATCAATTATCCTTATGAATCTAGTCTTGGGTCAACTCTGAGCTCGTGGCTGAAGTCTCAACGCCTGGAGAACATGATCGTAGCTTGCAGCATGTTAAGTGGTCTTGCTCGTGCCGAGGAGAGGTGGGCTCGATCCATGGTTTCCGGCTCTTATCGAATACACCATGATCTGATTAACATGATGGCTTCCGAGACAAACACACGATATATTAACATAATTACAATTTCCTTTTACAACTCGCCAGGCCTGTCGAAAACAGGGAATCTATCTGCCAGCCGGCTTTTCTTTGGGTCGCAGCATGTCATTGGAACGGTAATGACAGAGATGTCCAGTATAGAGTCACTACTGTTCTTCGGTATCTAGTTCGGGATTGTCCACCGGCGGTCCGAAATTTGCTCCTTTCTGCTCCTACCACCATACCTCACTTCATTGCCGTCGTGAAAACAACAGCGGACGACACTGAACTCGTTCATCCGAAGCAAGGCCTTGGATTCCATGACGGTGCAAACACTTCAGACAAGCATGCGAAACAACGTTTCAACGCTTGTAAGTTTCAACGGCAAAGAGAAGTGGCTGATTCCACAAATCAACAGGATCAGGGCACAGACGAAGAAAATGACAGTTCTAGTAGCAGCCCTTTGGATAAGAGAATTGCGCGGGCACATGGCCCGCAAGACCAACCCAAGAACCCATCGGAAACAGAACAACCAGCCAAGATGGCTAAGCGTGGGGGCACGTACTTTTCAGGGATGCTGAAGCTTTATATGGCCTCGGATGACTCCATGGTCAAAGCTGAAATAACGAAGGTTGTGCTGCAAATCTGCCGATGCTTTCCTGTCTTGGACCCGTCTGAGAGGGCGTCGTTCGTTCAGCACGAGGATTTCGCTACACCTCTCGTTCACTTGATTGTCGGGAATGGAGAGCCCGCTCTGCGCGCTCAAGCTTATCTAGCCATGGTGCTGATGGCTCGGGAGCAGTCGGGTCGCCCTCCTGTCCAAATAATCATGAAGCGCAAGGACATACTTGAGCAAATCGTTCGGGATATTGCTGGAGAGGGAACTGATTCAATTCCGGAAGCGATCGAAGCGATGCCTGAGAGCAAGAGCGTGGAACAGTGGAACACCATTCTCCGTTCCGTCCGTGAAAATGCAAGGTGGCTGGTCAAGGACATATTGGAGGATCCAGTAAGCCGGGTTTTCCTTGCTTTACACAATTCTATGATTGTGCTGATACACTATTTCACCCTTCGATAATCGCTTGCATGTAACACTGACATTGTGATTAGGAGTTTAAAATTTCCTAGCGCCAGGCGGCAGTCCTGAGTAAGCTCTTGCACGGAACATACAGCCATACAAGCAACAGCGAGTGTTTCATCGATAGGGCCATACCTTTCTTGTTTGATAATGCGGCCGACGATGTTGACTGCACAGAGTTAGATTCAAGCTATGAGCCATCGGAAAAGCAGCCTGCAGATACATTGGCCGGAAATGCGTCAAATACACCGTAAGCAAGCGACGGACCCACCGTCTCTTCTCTTGAGTGACAAAAATGTATTCGAGGATTCGAATCGGTAAGTATCCTAAGGGAGATATATACGCCTCAGACTTTCCCTCGGCCCCAAGCTTCCATTCCCTATTCTATGCGCCAACAGGACTCACATCCACAACGACTTCTTCGAACCTACTGTCAAGGTGTTCCCAAAGTGTAAGATGAATGTTTTAACGGTATGCCTTTCGAGCCATGGGTCTCCGTTGATTTATTAATCCATCATCATTCCGTCAAATCGTTCTTTTAGCAAGTGCCAAGAGAAGAGCGAGCCACTGATTGCCGGTGCATAGAATACCGCTACGCCTGCACTTCTTTTACTTCACTGGATGTTCCGATTAGATGGTCGATATCTCTGAACGGAGTCCTTGTTGGTATCAAGTCTCCAATGGACCGATGGGCTCAACATCAACCTCCTAACATTGGCCTTGAAACGAGCACCCTGCCTGGGCATTTGAAGCTTCTACAAAGTAGCTAGGCGGCGTATGCATGCACTCTGTGAATCGAATGCACCGCAGCTTCTCGCCAGCAACTCAGGATTCGCCTTGGTCCCTCCGGATTCGGCGATACATAAAAATATAAGCTCATTTCGATCTCCCTTCTAATTCTTGGCGACGCTGGCCGGCAGGACCGACACCAAGTTCATATAGACTGCGAGCGGCTGATTCCCTGGGAAGGGTGCGTCCACCGTCGAGCTCGTTGGCATGACTGGGATCCCAAAGCTCGGCTGTCGGCATATTGTCGCTAGTATGCCTGCTCGTCTTATCGTAGTCACCTTCTACTGCTTGCTGGCCCGTTCGCTTCGTTCTGCGCTGCTGACGCTTCCTCCACAAACGCCACGCAATAGCACACCCAAGGAGTACGCCAGCGACCCCACCAACTGTGCCACCAACTATTGATGGCGTGTCAGATTTAGCCCGTACAGGATTCGATGCCAGAGTACTTTGAGGTGTTGAGGTTACGGTGACTCGAGATTGTTGCAACGACGTTGAGCTTGACTTTGACCCCGATACAAGAGTTGCGTTCGATGATCCAACGGTTGCTGACGAAGATATCGACGGTGATGCCGATAGAGAAGGATTTGATCTAGTTTCTTTTCCGTCTTTAACCCAAACGCCCTGTCCACTACTGCAACAGCTATTGGCATTCTTTGGAATGCCACAGCAGAAGCTTCCATCATTACAGGGTGTCACTGTTGAAGTGGTGTCGAATAATGTAGGACCTGCGGTGTTTGCGTTGCTGATTAGATCTATCGCTGTCAGTCTCCTGTCGACACCTCTCCCCCCTAAGATATCGTGGAAAGCCTTACTCGTGCCATTGGTACACAACTTGATGCAATTCGGACTGTTCCACGATGGATCTGTACAGGTGTCTCGCGTTAGACTGCCGTCCTGGTAAGTATTGTCGCAAAGGCCATCACTACGACATGTGTCACCGATGTGACAGCACATGCTGGCGATATTGCTAGGGCCATCGGAGAAACATGGTGTACGTTGAAGCTGCTGGTTGGGTGGGTTCGCATCCGTGCCGTTCGGCAAATAGCAATTTGTCGCTGCGACGCTTGCGCATATGTAGATGATGTACAAGAGTGTGAAACAGTGACAAGACATCACGAAAAAGCTCTCCAAGATCGCGCGGCAGTATTGAAGATTGAGAGGAAAGAGAGAGCCCAAGAGATGTTTTCAGGCATGTCCATGTTCTATACCCTCGATGAATATTGCCTGATCCTGGCGGATTATTGCCTGTCCAGTGTTCATCGAATCAAATTGCCCAGTCCTTTTTTTCGAAACTGTCGCGGTTGAAACGCAGAAGATGATATGTTTAACATGCGTGCCTTTTAGTACACGCATATTTATAATGCTCACCCCTCTTGCCGGTCGGGTCACCACATTTTCCGCACATGGCGCCCACACAGTTTATTCAGCTCCCTAATAATTGGCGATTCCTTGGAGGAGCACCTGCGATTAACCAGAGGTAAAATTCACAATTGCTGTTGCTGTTGCATCGCGTTGATCGACAACATTGTTTGGTCAAAGATTATTGAACATTCTGAGACAAGATCTAGAATAGCACTGAAGCACTCGTCTGGAGGCTACACGACAACAGCAATAACCATTACAATGCGACCACAATGCGACAACCAGCACTACCAGGAGTTGAATAAACTGTGTGGGCGCCATGTGCGGAAAATGTGGTGACCCGACCGGCAAGAGGGGTGCGCATTATAAATATGCGTGTACTAAAAGTCACCCATGTTAAACATATCCTCAACGCAGAAGGATTTGCAAAACTGCTGCAAGCCTGACCAATTGAAAGGGGCCTGTAGCCGCTAAGGTTCAGCTGGACAGATCTCTGCAGATGAACAGTCGGGGCTAGCGAGGCTTTGATCGACCAGGCCGCTTTGTGGCTGTGCACAGTAGGATTCGGATTGCCGAAATGGTGTGGGGCACCGACGGTTAAAGGTAGTCAAAGGGATCATGTGCGAGCTTGGTCGCAGACTATCCCTTGTAGAAGATGTTGTCGAGCCCTTTCAAGCCTGCACCGTCGCTATTGCTCGCTTTCGGAGCAGCTACGGGCCATATTGACTCGCCTGGCAAATCTACCTATGCATCCTCAAAGCCGAACAGGACTTCGCAACAAGCGAAACGCCCAATGTACACGGCCGCCGTAGTAAGTAGTACTTTGATAACAGCAAGAGTGTCGGCCGTCAGGACGTTTTTCTGGGTGGAAGGTAGGACAAAGGCTTAGCCAGCTATTACACATGGTTCTTTTCTGAGAATGCATGCACGACAATCTAATGTCGTTCTCCGATCTACCATTGTTGAGATAGTGCTGCCTTAACGTCTTTCCTCTTCTGTCTATATCAGAGGCCGCCTTTTGATACCTAGGATGCTTTGAATCAATCGGTCGATCTTCTTCAGCTTCGCTGTCAGCGACAAGCGGTCGGAAAGAACAGCCTCTGGTCAAAAGACACGAATCCACGAACGGACTGATTGTGTTACTGTGTATCCGTGAGCGCTTGCACCACCTAGGGCTGGGATGCCTGAACATGGATTGGCGTCCAGAAGACGGGCACGCATAGCCCTTCGTGATGACCTTTGCAAGTCCGCGTTTGCCAGATCAACTGCCAAGATGCCGACTAAAATGACCCAGGGCTACACGAGGAGGTATATTGGCGGCTGCAGAAGCTGTCAATAGTGTTCTTCGAAAGCGTTCGGTCACGACGATGGCGCCTTGACCGTTGCCCACACACTTGGAAGGTGCGCAGAACATTCTGCACTAGCTCGAGGGAACAAGTAGATGGGGGCTGACTTCGAGCATTAAGAGAAGGGACGAACGTCAGCTGTGCCTGACCATGGCAAAATTGACTTCGGACGGCATGTGCCCTCGAAGTAGCATAGCAGGCATGGAGGTCGGTGCTGCACAGTTTTGCAGCGTCCAGAGGTCACAAGCTTGCCACCAAAGAGAGTCTCTATGATTGTCGATCTCCGAGGGGAGGCCTAGAACCCGCATCTTCATCGACGCATCTCTACATTCGCGAAGCTCAGAAGACATCGTTATCAGTATTGAAGTATACTCTGGTCTACACAAGAACGCTTGAGTATCCCACCAGTTGGATAACCCGATACCTAGCGTGGGACCGACAGCCAGCCCTATTCTAAGTAAAGGATATCCCTTACAAGTAGCATCATTATGTGCCGTCAAAGCTTCGCAGTACACGCCTGTGGGTGTTGGTCCTATTTCGAGAAGCCGGATATCTGCCCGGATGCTCGTCACCTGTATCCGAATTACTCTTTCCAGAAGTGCATCCGTATCTCAGCGCCTCATCTACGTTTTGCGAGTTTCGGTTACAGAGATCGTGAAACAGGCGACTTGATCGGGATCGTGGGCTACGAAGTGCAGGAAGATGCTAGAACCCTGGACCTGCACTGCCGTGAGCTCCAGATGCGTTATTCCTATCCAATGGAGAACTGCCGGCTCCATACCCACTACCAGGATCTCATGCAAATCTCGCAGACATGTCTCCCAAGGACTGGCAGGCAGCCAAGACAGCACGAAGACTTCGCCGACCCAGTATGGCTCTTGCGGTACTTTGATGTCATCGAGCATCGCTGCGACGAGGACGAGATCGAGTATCTGGTTCACGAGATCCAGGGTGACGTTCGCGAGCTGTGGGTGAGGCTTGATTTCGATAATGTGCCGAGTGATTGGATCAGAGCGGTTGATATGTGGCACAAAGTGCAAGCTTGGGAATCCATCTACTCTCGGTATTGGCCAACCCAGAAGGAGGTTCTTCTTAAGAGAGGCTGTTCAAGCGAGAGGAGCGATAAACGCGTGTCCGATACCCCTCAGAGCTATGCGTTGCCCGGGATTGTATTTCAAGTACACAGCCGGGACGAACCGGTACTGATCTTGGAAGCGCCCTCCCTGCTCGCGCATATTACTTGAAAGAAAGCTGTCAGGAAGAAGTGCTTGGGCAACAGGAGAGCTATATGGCCTGAATGGGACATTGGGGTTCAAAGATCAATGATCCGACTTACCTGGCAGGCTTTTGGTAGGGTGTCCTTCGCAGGTTGAGCAGAAATCTACCCATACTTCCTTCGCGCTGGGGCATCGAATGTTGGGTCATTGAGGACAGCCAAGACTGGGCACCTGCTGTCCTGCTCCCTGAAGATTGATATGAAGGGGGGGTTTCTTGGCTTCAAGGCACGCTTCCTGCTTTATCA
>JAABUJ010002822.1_pt1 | contig 20550 bp, 15 predicted proteins | sample 5559131 | NCBI WGS metagenome assembly JAABUJ01 (sample SAMN10711875, study PRJNA513366) | rock metagenome | isolation source: Antarctica rocks | place: Antarctica: Victoria Land, Mt New Zealand nord | collected 2016-01-07 | reverse complement strand
CAATGACGGCGGCAGACCGATGACGCGCGGGCGGCCGGTCGGTCCGGCGACGCGTACGTCGGGTTCAACCGCCGCAGCCTGCTGTGGGGCAAGTGATCCTTTGGGCATCCCTGGCTCCTCCTCCATCTAATCTAGCTCATAGGTCGCCGGCCCACGCGTGCGCGCTAAACACATGACCATAAGTTTGGCACGGTTTTCGGCTGTCTCCAGGCGTGAAAACGCTCAGAAGACTTCTGGGCACCTGCTTAGCGTCAGGTGCCCCGACGCTGGCGCGTGTGGCTTTCCAGTCGCGTGATGTCCGCCGCCAGCGCCTCGACTTTGTCATATGACCCTACGTCGAGTGATGGAGAGAGACGTCCATCCTCCACGACGATCACCCGATCGGCCATATCGAACACCTCGGATACTTCAGTACAGAACGCCAGGACGGCCTTCCCCTCGCGCGTAAAGGTCTGGAGCACCTGGTAGATCTCGGTCTTGGTACCTACGTCTACCCCACGGGTCGGCTCCTCGAGCGCCAACAGTTGCGGGCGCCGCGCGATCGACGCGGCGAGGGCGACTTTTTGCTGGTTGCCGCCGCTCAACGAGCGGATCGGCTGGGCGGCCGAACGCGTGCGGACGCGATACGTGACGATCAGATCACGGGCGAGTCGGACCAACGCGCGCGGCCGCAGCAGGCCGTAGGGCGACGCGATATCCGGCGCGCCGAGGCGCGACACCAGGTTCTCACCGACCGAGAAATTGGAGAAGAGGCTGATGCCGCGGTCGGCCGCCAGGTAGGTGACGAGGGCGCGCGCGGCCCGCCGGCCCGTGAACCCCGTGACCGCGATCTCGCCGCGCGCCGGCTCCAGCCCCGCCACCGAGCGGAGCAACTCGCGCGCGCCGGACCCTTCCACACCCACCAGCGCGACGATCTCGCCCGCGTTGATCTGTAGCGCCGCGCTGTCGAACGCGCCATGCGCGTGGGTCCAGCCGGACAAACGGACGATCGGGCGGTCCGCCTCGACCGTCGCGCGCGGCGCCTGCGCGCGCTCTTCCCGCGCGCGTTCGCCGACGACGAGTTGCGCGGCGACGGCCTCCTGGGTCAGGTCCGCGCCAAGTAGCGTGGCGGTACAACGGCCCTCGCGGATGATGGCCACGCGATCGGCGTGCGCGACGATCTCGCCGAGGCGGTGTGTCACCAGGAGGACGATGTGGCCGTCATCCTTGAGCGCATGCATGTACCCGAAGAGGCGGTCCGACTCCTCCTCGGTCAGCGCGGAGTTCGGCTCGTCGAACAGGAAGATGCGCGCGTCGTGGATCAGGGCACGCCCAATTTCGGTGAGCTGGCGGGTCACCAGTGAGCAGGCGTCCAGCGGCATGTCGCGAAACGGGGCGATGCACAGCCCGGACAGAACCGCGGTCTCACGCGGCGAGGCTTTGGGGCGTGCCGCGCGCCGCCCCTCGCGGCCGACCAGCAGGTTCTCGGCGACCGTCATCGTCGGAAAGAGCTGCGGCTCCTGATGCACGACGGCGATCCGGCGCCCCTGCTCTCCGGACGACCACTCCTGTCCGTCGATCAGGATCTGGCCGGCGTCGACGGTCTCTTCGCCGGCCAGGACGCGGATCATGGTGCTCTTGCCGGCCCCGTTCGGGCCGGCGATGGCCAGGATCTCACCGGAGGCCGCGGTGAGATCCAGACCCTGCAACGCCTGTGTCTGGCCGTACCTCTTGGTCAAGCCGCGCAGCTCAAGCAGCATAGATACCTCGTCTCATTGATAGCGCCCCTGGGATCCGGGGCCCGTGTGCGCCACCGAATTATCCCTTGATCAGGAGATGGAAGAGCTTGCGGTAGGCCACGACGTTGTCGTGCGTGACCATGAAGGGGTTGACGTACGAGACCGGGTACGACGGGAGCTTGTGCGCGTAGAGATAATTGGCGCAGCCCTGCACGAAGCCCTCGGACTGGTTATCGTAGCGCTGGTCCAGCGTGCCGATAATGCTGCCGTTCTGGACCTCGTTCAGAATGGCGTCGTCGACGTTGTACCCGACCGCGAAGACCTTGTTCGTGAGTCTCAAGTCCGAGATAGCCTGCGGCATGTACTGGATGCCCCAGTCCGTGTGGAAGAGCAGGTTCACGGCGGGGTGCCCCGTCAGGACCGCGCGCACCTTGGAATAGGTCACGGGTCCCGTGTAATTATCGCTCGGGGCCGTGGTCGGGGTACCGTAGACCTTCAGGTGCGGATACGCGGCCTTCATGACATCCAGCCAGCCTGTCATACGGCCCTGCGCCCAGGGCGCGGTCGTGTCACCGGTGAACAGCGCCGCGTCCCTCGGGGTGATATGGTGTTGCGTGAGCCAGGTGATCGTGGACCGGCCGACCAACCGGCCCCCCGCGACCTCATCGATGCCGTAGTAGCTAAAGCGGTGCGCCTTGGGCGCGTCGGTGTTCACCGCGAAGACCGGCACACCCGCCTTGAAGGCGACGTCGAAGATGTCGGCGAAGGCATCCGGAGTCACCGGCTCGATGGCCAGGCAGTCGACCTGCCCGGAGTTGATCAGCGTCCTGATCTGTGAGATCTGCGCGTTGGGATCGGTGTTGACCGGACCCACGACCTTCGTGTTGATGGTCACGCCGTAGTGCGCTTTGGCGGCCGTGGCGGCGCGCTGCATGCCCGCGTTCATCTCCGGCACGGCAAAGGGCACACCCAGCGCCTGGAACGATACGACCGCGTTGAGCGGTTGGTGGGCGGCGACCTTGGCCGCGATGCGGCTGTTCAAGGTAAACGTGCCCCACGGGAAGCGTGCTGTTGTCGACCCGTTCGCCGCGCGCGCCGCGCTGTGTACGTCGGACGCGCCGAGTAACACGACGACCGTGATGAGTGCCATGGCCAGACTACCCTTGCCCCGACTGCCCCTAGTGAACATGTGACCCTCCTTGCATGTATCGGTATGATGACTATCCGCGAAAATTGGGATCGTTTCCAGTTACGATACACGAAACAATTCTATTATGCGCACGCGCGGCCCCGCTGTCAAGCGCCGCCGCTTCGCGGGCAAGGCCGCGGATCACAACTCGGCGTCGATCCGAGCGACGGCGTAGGGTGGCAACGCGAGGGTTAGCGTGCGGTCGCGGATCTCATGGGGCGCGCCTGCCGCGCGGAAGCGGTTCGGATCGGCCATGGCTAGCGGCGCGCTGTCTTCGTCGAGCAGCCGCACCCGCACGCGGGCGCCGTCAAATGGGCCGACCGTGACCGTCCGAGGGCTGTCGCCCAGGTTGGCGACGAGTGCGTGCAGCACCCCGTCGACACACAGGGCCAGTCCATCCACGGCCAGCGGATTGCTCGCCCGCAGCCCTACCAACTCACCGCCTTTCCACTCCGCAAGGTCCGCGAAGACGTGGTAGAGCGGGAACACGGCGCCCGGACGCGAGGGAAAACGGCCCGGCAGGGGCAAACCCGCGTCCCGCTCGATCAGGCCCAGCCAGCCGGTCGTTTCGTAGTAGGTCAGCGCGGCCACACCGCTCTCGGCCAGGTACTTGACGCTCCCCGCTGTCCAGCCCGCGCCAAACAGCGAGGCCTGGCGCACGTCGACGTTGCCGGGGAGCCCGCCAGGCTCGGGCGGCCCCGCCGCGTAAGGGCCCGCGCGGCCGATAAACGTGACCGGACTGATGACGATGGGGCGGTCGCCACAGAAGGTGCGCGCCATCGCGACGGTGTCAGCCTGCGCGGCCAGATTTTCGACCAGGGAGATGTCGTCGCAGGCATGCGCCTGCGGATTGATCGAGTAGACAACCGCGTCCATCGCCGCAATATCCGGTCGATCGCGGTTGAGTTCAGCGAAGAACAGGATGGTCCCGCCGACCAGGGGCACGGTCGGGGCAGCCTCCCGCAGCGCCGCCCGCGCGCGGCGCATCAGATCCGCCGAGGTCGATCCGGCCGTGGCACTGCGTCCCGTGGCGTCGGCGAAGACGAGTACACGTGTCAGTGGGACAGGGAGTGACCGGAGGAGGGCGGCAAACGCCGTCAGCGTGGTGTCTCCCGCGGCATCGTCACGGACCAAGAGGGCCGCCTCGAGTGCTGTGCCGAGAGCCGCGGCTGCGGTTGCCGCACGGACGAGCGTCTCGCGGTAAGCGGGATCAGCCAGGCGCAGGTCGACGCGCAGGTGGTCGAGGCGGAGCGGACGCAAGAGGTCGACCTCGCGCGCGGATAGGGCGCCGCCATGGCTGGCCGTCATGGCGCCGATAGGCGGCAGCACACGGCCCAGCGGGCGTCCGATCTCGACGCGGGATTCACGCGTGGATAATGCCACAGCCTGGGAAGCCTCTGAGAGTGAAATCTCCGACATCTGCCGCTCGCCCGCCCGCTGCCCCGCGCCGGCGACGGATATGGTCACCGTTTGACGTAACGCCTGCCCATCGCGCGCGTGGAGAGGCATGGGGATTGACATGGGTGTCCCATAGGTCTTAAAGTTGGCGTCGGTCCAGTTACGGTGGTCCTGCATCTCGAAGAGGTCGCCATCGAACGCGAAGCGCACCGTCACGTCGTCCTCCATGTCGATAGCGAGCGCGTCATAGGCGGGGAACAGGGCGGTGAGCAGGCCGTTCTCGACACGCTGTGGCTCGATAAGGACCGGCAGCGTCCCCGCGATCAGACCCTTCGGCGTATGCGCGCGGTACGGCCGGCCGATCGACCCGCGCAACGGGTGATGGATATTGAACCCGATTTTGTTGTATGGGAAGCCAGCGTGGGCCACGCCGTCCATGGTGTAGCTGATGGCGCCATCTGCGGTACCAGTGATCCGCCCGTGCCACGAGAAGTGGAGGCCCTGGTAGTCGTGCCGCGCGGTGAAATCGACCTCGAAATGGTCGTCCCCGATGTCGAGGCGCAGGTCGGCGTAGGCCGCGGGGATCGAGTTCCAGGCGCCGTCGCGGACGGCGATGTAGATGCGTTGCACGACCTCGATGGGGCCAAAGCGGATATGTCGCAGATCGACACCCACGAGATCGGCGGTGACCGGACCAGCCGTGAGGTGGCGCGTCTCCGCCGGCGCGGCGGCGCGCCCGTACCATAATTGAAAGCGCGAATCAGCCATCCCCCTCCTCCTAATCTATGTCGATGCATTGCACTCTCTAAACTCTACCCTATGGCATGCATAGGATCAGCGTCAGCGCGTCAGCGCGTCCAACAACGGCCGCGTCGATCACAACGCAGTCCACTACCCATTCCATGCAATGGTGTTGCCGGTCACGATGCGATCGCCCTACAATTCACCAATTCAACGGGCCGATGGGAGCCTGCAACGTTTCAGGTATGATGTAAGGGGCGCCGCGCGCCGCTATCATGACGGGCGAAGTTCCCGCCCCTGCGCACTAATGCGCCTGTGTCAGCGACATATACTCACGTACGCGCGCGGAGTGGACAGTCCACGACACCTTCCATGCGGTCGTGTGGATACCGGGGAGGTAGATACTGAGAACTACTATGAGCACATCCAGCGACCCTAAAGAGCGTGGCATGGGCATCGTGCGCAAACCGAGCATGCGGCAGGTCGCCACGCACGCTGGCGTGGCCATGTCCACGGTTTCGCGTGTGATTTCGAGCCACCCCGACGTCAGCCCGCTCATGCGTGAGCGCGTCCTGCGGTCGGTGCGAGAGCTCGGCTACGAGCCTGACTTTCTGGCCCAGAGCTTGCGCCGCGGGGCCACGCGCTCCGTCGGCTTTGCCCTCAGCGACATCTCGAATCCGGTCATCGCGCAGATGGAGCACGGCGCCGAGGAGGCATTGCGTAGCGCCGGCTACTCCATGCTTGTCATGAGCTCGGAGAACAATCCGTCGCTCGACGGGGCCCACATCCGCTTCCTACAGAGCCGTCGTGTCGACGGCTTGATGCTCTTGTTGGCGAGCGAGCGTAAGAAGACCACCATCGACACGCTCGTCCCGCTGGAGATTCCCATTGTCGTGATCGACCGCGACCTGCCCAAGCGCTTGCGTGCGAGCGCGGTGCTCACGGACCATCGCCCCGGCATGGCAGCAGCGGCGGCCCACCTGCTTGACCTCGGCCATCGCCGTATCGCACTGGTCTCATGGCCGCTCGATCTGCGGCCGGGCCGCGAGCGCCTGGCCGGCTTGCGCGCAGCCTACCAGTCCCGTGGTCTACCCGATACGTCCATCCACGTCGTCGGCTTCTTGCCCGAACAGGGCGAGGAGGCGACCGGGAAGGTTCTCGACGGCCCCGATGCGCCAACAGCCCTCATCGCGGGGACCAACCAGTTGCTCATTGGCTGCCTGCGCGCGCTCGTCAAGCGCGGGTTGCGACCGGGCGCCGATCTCGCCCTCGTTGCCTGCGACGACGTGCCGTTGGCTGAACTCTTCACACCGCCAATCGCCATCATCGCACGCGATAACTTTGCCACGGGCCGCATCGCAGCTGAGTTGCTGCTGCGCCGCCTCAACGGGCAGGACGAGCCCGAAACAGTTGTCCTCCCGACGACCTTCGTCCCCCGCGCATCGTGCAGCCCACCACGGCAGCGGTAACGACGGAATCGCGGGCCGGCCCTGATGATCTGGCGACGGGTCACTCCTCCCCTACGGCGGACCGTCGGGGGCATCGCTCCATCAGCGCCGCAAGCCGCGGCCGCGTGGCGTACGACGGAACTGTCTCCGCTGACTGGACGGAGTAAGCGCCAGCCGCGCAGGCGAACTCGACGTCCTCGTCCAAGGCCGCTCCCTCGGCCAGGCGGACAGCGAGCGCGGCGCTAAAGGCGTCGCCGGCCCCGGTCGTATCGATGGCCGTGACGAGATAGGCCGGCACGGTCCGAGTCCAGATGCGCGACGCGCCGCCGCGACGGTCAGCGCCGACGCGGCCCCCGAGCGAGCCCACACATGTGGCTGCCATGCGCGCCGCGCGTATCATTAGGTGGACGCGCCCTGTGTATCGATGGTGGCGCCGGACGCGGCTGAGACGTAGGCGCTCTCGACCAGCGCGAGGGTGCGCAGGTTATCCTCGCCACTCGTTTCCGGCATCTGACCCGTGCGCAGGCAGGTAACCCAGTGGCGTTGGATCGCCACGACGCTCTCCTGCACGACATCCCAGGGCGGCGTGGTCCAACTGTAGCGGGGGATAGACAGCCGGTCGTCCTCGACCGTCCCATCGGCGTGCGCAATCGTCAGCCGGTACCCAAGCGTGACGTCGACGGTCCCTTCCGCGCCCTCAATATGCGCCAGGACTTGGGGGAAGGGGTCTTCCGGCGCGTAGCTGGAGTAGGAAAAATCGACCACGCACGAGGCATCGTCGAACTGGAGCAAGACGGTCGCCGCATCCTCGCCCTTGATGTACGGACGCACCCGCTGCGTCTGACAGGTCAGCGCGCGTGGCTCCCCGAAGTAGAAACGGGCGAGATCGAGCATATGCACGCCGAGGTCGGCCACGATCAGGCGAGTCTCCTCAGCGAGATAGGGCTGGTTGGCGAACACATCGAAGTGGGTGCGCCAGGAGAGGCGGCCGAAGAACGGTCGCCCCACCGCTCCCTGGTCCAGCACACGACGCGCCGCGCGCATCGGTGGCTGCCAGCGGAAGTTCTCGTGGACCATGAAGGGGACGCCGGCGTCGCGGCAGGCCGCGACCATAGCACGGGCGTCGTGGAGCTCGAACGCCAAGGGCTTCTGGCAGATGATCGCCACGCCGTGGCGCGCGGCCGCTTCGACGAGGGCGCGGTGGCTGGGCGGCGTCGTGACGATGTCCACGAAGTCAAGCCGCGCCGCGCGCAACATCTCCTCGGCGTCGTCGTACCACGCGGGCACGGCATACTCCTCGGCGGCGCGCCGCGCGCGGGCGACGTCGGCGTCGCAAACGGCGACGAGGTCGACATCCGCCGCCAGCTCACGCCAAGCGTGCAAGTGATTATAGGAAAAGAAACCGCACCCGATCAGCCCGGCGCGGAGCGGGCGCGTAGGATCTTGCATCATCAGCTCCCTCGTCGTTCAGCGGCCCTCTAATCCAAGCTCCGGTCTTACCGCATGCCGCAATGGCCGCCCATGACAGCATCAGTATAGGCGTCTTTGAGCGACTGTCAAGCCCGCGGTAGAGCAGCGTTCGCCATACGGGTGCGATCCGAGCCAGCCACCGATGCGCGCCATCACAAGGAAACGTCGACCCGTGCGACGGCGTAGGGCCGCAGCGTGAGCCGCGGTGTTCCCTGTGTCATGCTGTGCTCCTCGCCCGGCTCGTCCCGGAAGGCCTCGTCAAGCGATGTGGCGCGCCCGAAGCTCTCTTCGTCCAGATAGCGGACCCGCACGGCCACGGCGTCGAGGCCCCGCAGGCGCACCTCACGGACAGTGGCCGTCATGTTGGCCAGCAGGACGCGCGTGCGCGCGCCGTCCCGCAGGACCAGGCTATCGACCTGTAGAGGGTCGCTAGAGGCGCTGGCGACGACGTTCGTCCCCGCGAACGCGCCGACATCGGCCAGCACATGGTACAGCGGAAACAGCACGCCCGGCGACGCGTGGAATCGCGCGGGAAGCCCCGACCCCGCCACCGTTTCCATGACGCCGCGCCAGCCGGTGGTCTCGTAGTAGGTCACGCTGGCCGCGCCCCCCGCGGCCAGGTACTTGAGGCTGCCGACGGTCCAGCCCGCGCCGAAGAGGGACATCTGGCGCGGGTCGACCGCCGGCGGCAACGCGCCTGGTCCCGGCTCCGGCGCGGGGCCCGTGGCGTTGGGGTTGAAGCGCGGCTTCAGCGTCACCGGGCTAACGGCCAGCGGCCGATCCGCACAGAATTGGCGCGCGCTCTCCAACGTGACGGCCTGTGCGGCCAGCGTCTCTGTCAGCGAGGCGTTGTCGAAGGCATGCACTTGTGGATTGATCGAGTAGCTCACCAGATCCAACGTGTCGATGGGGGGCCGGTCGCGGTTCACCTCAGTGAAGTAGGCGTTGGCGCCGGCGCCGACGACGGCGCGCGGCTGATAGACGACAAGCACCCGGCGCGCCAACTCCACCCAGCGCGCCGTGGTCGATGTCTCATCCTTGTGGAAGATCAGCCATGCCGCGACCTCCGGCTTCCGCTCCTCCAGCAGCGCCGCCAGCGCGTCCAACTCCTGCTCCGCCTTATTAGAGAGGAAGAGGGCGATCTCCAGCGGCGTACCGAGCGCGCGGGACTCTCCTACCGCCCGGCTGAGCGTGGCGGCACAGGCGTCGGAGGCGAGGTCCAGATCGACGCGCAGATGGCCCAGGTGGAGTGCGCGTAGGCGCTCCAGCTCATCCTCGCTCAGCGCGTGGCCGTGGCTGGCCAGGCCCAGCCCGAGGCGCGGCAGCGGCCGCGCGACCTTGGAATCGATGGTCACCTCGATAGGGTCCTCGCCACCAGTGCCGGTCGCGGCAGGTATCCCGTGCAGCGTAAGCGTGAACGACTGCGCGACGCGCTCGCCTTGGCGCACCTCCACCGGATAGGGCAGCCGCAGCGGCGTGGAGTAGGTCTTGTAGGAGGCGTCGGTCCAGTTGCGCTGGTCCTCCATCTCGAAGGTGTCGCCGCCCAGGCGCACCTCGGCGCGCACCTCGGGCGTCACGATATGGGTGATGGCCACGATGTCCAGGAAGGGCTGATGCGGCGCGATGTACACGGGGAATACGCCCTCCTCGTCGGAGCCGTCGACATGGCGGATCGTACAGGGGACACCCGCGCAGGCCATGGGATGCAGGATACAGAAGCCGATGCGGTTCTTCCAGAAGGTGCGCTGTGCCTGCCCGTCCATCGTGTAGCTGATGGCGCCGTCCGCCGAACCGCGCAGTGTACCGTGCCAGGCAAAGTCTACGCCGTTCCCGGTGTGCCGCGCATCGAACGAGAGGTCGAACGAGTCAGCGCGGGCGTCCAGGCGTACGTTGGACAGGACGGCCGGGATGGTGTCCCAGTTGCGGTCGCGCACGGCGACATAGACGCGACGCAGCGCCTCGCGGTCACTAAGCCGGATATAGCGCAGGTCGGCGCCGTCGAGCGCCAGCGAGAGCGGCCCCGCGCGCAGTACCCGTTGCTCCGGCAATGGCTCGTCCATCCCATGGTACTTTATATGCGTCGTGATGTTATGCGTCGTGGTATCCGGCGCCGGTGGCTCAGAGGTCGTCATCTGCTCGCCTCCTCCTGACGAAAACCTGATACGCTATCAGAATGGCGTTTCCTAAGACAAGGTTCTTCGGGGCCCATTAGGGGCCCATTAGTGGACGCGCTCGACCACGCCGTTGCGCGCGCTGCGGTAGGCGGCGGCGAGGATCTCGACCGTGCGCGCCCCCAGTTCGAGCGGCGAGCAGTTGTCGACCGGACGCCCGCGCGCCAGGTCGACCAGGGCGTCGATCGGCCCCACACAGTCATAGGCGCCGGCGTCGGGCTCCAGGTCCAGACGCACGTCGCCGTCGGGGCGGCGCCAGCGCCACACCCGCTCGCGATCGAGGTCAATGTGGACCTGTCCCTCTGAGCCAATCGCGCGCACCTCCAACTGGTTGCGGTTATCATCGGCGCCCGCGTGGCTCGCGCCGCCCGCCAGCGTGCCGATGGCACCGTTGTCGTAACGCAGCGCGATGGCGTCGTGTAGCTCGACCGGCGCCGACAGTGGGGCCGACATGAAGGCAAAGACCTCTTTGCCGCGCAGCCCAGTCAGCCACAGGGCCAGGCCGAGCGCGTGCGAGAGCTGGGCCTGGCCGTAGCCGCCGCCCGAGAGCGCCGGATCAGTCCAGGTACCTTGCTCGGGTACCGCCTCTGGATCGGCCTTGGGATACGCCCCAGTGTTGGAAAGCAGCTCACGGGTCACCGAGGCCATGTGGATGATGACCTGCTCGATCGCGCCGATGCCCCGGCCGTCGGCCATCAGGTTTTTGGCCGCGCGGACCATCGGCTTGTAGTTCCACCCGAAAGCGACGAGGGCGTGGCTGTCCACGCGCCGCGCCGTCTCCACAAGATCCCAGGCCTGGGCCGGATCGATTGTCACCGGTTTTTCGACCAGCACATGCGCGCCAGCCTCCAGTGCGGCCCTGGCATGCTCGTGGTGCAACCCGGAGGGGCTAGAGACGACGCAGATGTCGATGCCAGCATTGACGACATCGCGATAGTCTTCGCTGGCGATGGCGAAGCCGTAGCGCGCCTTGATCTTCTCCAGCATGTCGCGACCGAGGCGGCTGACCGCGACGAACTCGACCTCATCGGCATGCCGGGCCAGGTTCGGCAGATGCGAGGCCACGGCCCACGACCCGGCGCCGATCACCCCTAGGCGCAACTTTGCCATACGCGCTTCCTCTCCACTCCTCTAGCTCTGGCGCCACCATCAACATCAGCGGTGGCTTCCTCATGTATTAGGTGATAGATGGCAGGTATCAACAGCCGAACCCTGTCACCTGTCACCTGAGGCGATACTTCTCCACCACGTCCTCGCGCACTTCGATGCCGAGGCCCGGCGCCATGGGCACGTCGATCCAGCCGCCCGTCTGCTTGAAGGGCGTCGTCACCAGTTCGTCCTGCATGGGGTTCTCGAGCGGCTTCATCTCGAACACGAGGCAGCGATCGGAGATGGCCGAGAGGGCCAGGCTGGCCGCCGTGATGATGGCGCTGCTCCAGGCGTGCGCGTTGTACCAGACCGTGGCGTTCTCGACGACCTGGATCAACTTGGAGAAGCCGGTGATGCCCTCGGCGCGCCCCGGGTCGCAGCCCACCACGTCGACGATGCCCGTGTCGATGAGCCGCTGGTAGGCGGCCACGTTCCACTCGCGCTCGCCCGTGGCGATGAGCGTCTTGACGTGCGGACGCAGCTTGCGGAAGCCCTCGATATCCTGCGGCTCCAGCGGCTCCTCGATCCAACGTAGGCCGTACTCCTCGCAGGCGTTGACCAGCTTGATGGCGTGGCCCACGTCCCAGGGCAGCGACTGGCCGCGGTCGAGCATGATGTCAGCGTCGGGGCCGACCGCCTCGCGCAGCAAGCGCATGAACGTGACATCGCGTGCGAACTCGTAGCCGAGGCGGGTGTCGCCGCGCTTGCCGAAACCGATCTTGACGCCCTGGTAGCCCTCCTCGCGCACGTAGCGCCCGTGCCGCTCGGCCTCGTACTCGATGCTGGCGTTGAAGGCGTGGGTGCTGGCGATGACCGGCAGCCGGTCGCGGTGGGCGCCGCCGAGCAGCGTGACCAGCGGCAGCCCCAGGATCTTGCCCTTGAGGTCCCACAGGGCGATGTCGATGGCGCTGAGGGCGAACGAGGCGATGCCGCCCTGGTAGCCATACCACCAGGTGTGCCGCTTGAGGCGCCGCCAGTGCTCCACGTTATCCAGGAGGTCGTGGCCGACCAGCAACGTCGCCAGCCCCTCGATCATGACCCCCGTCGCGCGCGCCGACTCCGGCCACTGCGTGATGGATTCGCCCCAGCCCACGGTCCCGTCGTCGGCCTCGATGCGGCACAGCGTGAGATACCGCGTGTTGTTGTTGTCGTTGGGCTCGGGGTATGCGACCGAAACCGGTGTCACCGTACGTATGCGCATCTTCCACCTCTCCTTATCACCGCGCCGCGACGGGCCGGATCACCATGCCGCAACGGGCCGGCGCCTGCGAGAAACGATTCCAGTGTCGCTTGCTGACAGGATAGCGCATAGGCCGCGCTATGTACAACTCGGGCGCCAGAGCAGGGCGGCTCGTGAAAAGTCGTTGACCACGTCTTCTGGGCCTGCGGGCCCAGGGCAATTTACGCGCCTTGGGTCAGGGCAGGAGCAACGTCTTGAGATTATCTGGGACGTTAGGGGCCGCGATTTGACACCGCTCCCGTCAGAATTGTAGTATAGCCTTGCCGCCAGTTGGCGGGGCAGGCGTCATAGTCCTGTAGTCATAGTGGCGGTCAGGGTAGGTCCGCACGACCATGGAACGTCAGGATCTCACGGGAAAGGTAGCGATCATCACCGGGGCCAGCTCAGGGATCGGCGCGGCTGCGGCACGCGCCCTCGCGGCGCGGGGAGTCTTCGTCGCGCTGGCCGCGCGCTCGGCCGGTGCGCTCGCGGCCCTCGAGCAGGAGATCGGACCCGAGCGGGTCCTAGCCTTGCCCACGGATATCACCAAAGGCCCCGAGGTGGGGCGCCTGGTCGAGGAGACAGTCCATCGCTTCGGCCGCGTCGACGTGCTCTTCGCCAACGCCGGCCGCTACATCAAGGGGACGATCGCCGAAGGCGACCCCGACGCGTGGGCCGAGCTCCTCGACGCCAACATCAACGGCGTACTGCGCCCGATCCGCGCGGCGCTCCCGCATATGATCGCACAGCACGCGGGGGACATCGTCGTCACCGCATCTATCTCCGGCCACACCGACATCGACGGCGAAGCGGTCTACAGCGCCTCGAAACACGCTGTGATCGCGCTGGTCAACATCCTGCGCCGTGAGGTTGCCCCCTACGGCGTGCGCGTGGCCGCCATCTCGCCGGGCATCGTGCTCAACGGGATGTGGGGCGTGACCGACCGCGCCGAGGTCGAGCGGGCCGTCGGCCGGCGGGAGGGCTTGCGCTCGGAGGACGTGGCCGACCTCGTGGTGGAGATGCTTACCGTGCCGGCGCGCATCACCTTGCGCGACGTCGTTGCCATTGCCCAGGGGCAGGTCATCTAGTGATCCCTCACCCCTCTCCCACGAGGGGCGAGGGGGGGCCGACTCAATTTTGTGACACGGAGCCTGACCCTGCTCGCCAGCACAAAAATCAGTCACAGAGGCCGTGGTGAGGCCCAGGGCAATTGCATCTAAAATGGCGACTTGCCGCGTGCGCGCGAGAGGGCGATACTGCCGGCTGAACAGGGTGAAGGAGGGTGAGGCTGGCGATGGAACAGGGGCAGGATTTGAGTATCGCGGCGCATTTCGCCGCCGTGGATGACCCGCGCGTGGAGCGCACGAAGCACCATTCCCTCATGGCCATCCTCACGATCGCGCTGTGCGCGACAATCTGCGGGGCCGACGGATGAGTCGAGGTCGAGGAGTTTGGCAAGGCGAAGCGCGCATGGCTGGCCACGTTCCTGGAGGTGCCGCAGGGCATCCCGTCGCACGACACGTTCGGGCGTGTGTTCGCGGCGCTGGACCCGGATCGCTTCGAGGCGTGTTTCCGGGGTTGGGTCGCGGGTGTCCACGCGGCGACGGGGGTCGACGCGGAGGTGATCGCCATCGACGGTAAGGAGGCGCGCCGGTCGCACGACCGGGGGGCGGGCAAGGCGGTGTTGCGCCTGGTGAGCGCCTGGGCCACCGGGGCGCGGGTGGTGCTCGCGCAGCGGGCGGTGGCGGACAAGGCGAGCGAACTGGGCGCGCTGCCGGAGGTGCTCGGGCTGCTGGCGCTGGAGGGCTGCATCGTGACGATCGACGCCATGGGCTGCCACGCGCCCATCGCCCACGCCATCATCGACGGGGGCGGTGACTACGTGCTCGCCCTCAAAGGCAACCAGGGACGCCTGTTCGCCGACGCGCAGGCGCTCTTCGCCGACGCGCAGGCGGTGGGGTTCGTCGACATCGCGCACGACCACCACCGCGCGGTGGACGGGGGGCACGGGCGCGTGGAGATCCGCGAGGCATGGGCTATCACCGACCCCGCCCATCTTGCCTACCTCGACCCAGAGGGGACCTGGCCGGACCTGCGCGCCCTCGGTGTGGTGCGCGCCGAGCGCCGCGTGGGGGACCAGACCAGCGCGGAGACACGCTACTACCTTGCCAGTCTGGATGGCCCCGCTCCGGCGCGGGCGCTCAACCGGGCGGTGCGCAGCCACTGGGATATTGAGAATGGCCTGCACTGGGTCCTGGACCTCGCCTTCCGCGAGGACGAGTGCCGCGTGCGCGTGGGCCACGCCGCCCACAATCTCGCCGTGCTGCGCCACATCGCGCTCGCTCTGCTCCGTCAGGAGCGTACCGCACGCATTGGCATCAAGGCCAAGCGCCTCAAGGCCGGCTGGGACCACCGCTACTTACGCAAGGTCCTCGCCGCCGCCTAATTTAGATGCAATTGCCCTGCGGTGAGGCCGCCGCGCTTGACACGGCGCCCGCCGGGGTGTTACATACTAGGAAACAAAATAGGAAACAAAACTGGAATCGTTGTTCAGCGACGCCGACGGCCGCTGAAGTGAGGTAGACGTGGACGAGCGCGTTCCCATCCTGCAGCTCGAGGGCATCTCCAAGTCGTTCGCGGCCATCCATGCCCTCGACGGTGTCGATCTCTCCATCTATCCCGGCGAGGTACACGCGCTGATGGGTGAGAACGGCGCGGGCAAGAGCACGCTGATGCGCATCGTCGCCGGCGTCCACGCGCCCGACAGTGGCGACATCCGCTTCGATGGCGCGCGCGTCGACCTGCGCACGCCTGCGGAGTCGCAGGCGCGCGGCGTGGCTATCATTTACCAGGAGCCCACCCTCTTCCCCGACCTGACGGTCGCCGAGAACGTGATGATGGGCCGCCAGCCGACGGCCGAGGGCGCGGCCGGAACCCGAGCCGCGGGCGCGCCCGCCGGCGGTGTGCGACAGGTGGAAATCATCGTCACGGCCGCGCTCGCCGCCTTGATGCTGCTCGGCGTCGTCCTGCCCTGGGTAACGGTCCACCGCGCGTCCGGCGTTTCCACGCTCAACGGTTTCGGCGCGACGACATACCTCGCCGGCATCGTCACCATCCTGTGCGCGGCCGCCCTCGTGGCGTCTACCGTCATGCGCGGCAGGCGGCGCGCGCCGGTCTGGTTGCAGGGGCTGCTGTGCGCCGCGCCGGCTCTGTTAGCGCTCGGCGCGGCGATGCGCGTCAGCAGCAGCGTGGACGTGAGGGCGGCAAAGTCGCCACTGGCGCCGGGCGCGACGACCGCGACGATCGGCGGCGGCAGCCTGCTGGTCGTCCTCGCGGGTCTGCTGGCGCTGGCCACGCTGTTGTGGGCACGGCCGCGCATCCTGGGCCGCGCGATGAACCGCGACGTGCAGCGCCTCTGCGACTCCCTCGGTGTGCGGCTGGATGGGCGCAGCAAGATCCGCGGGCTCAGCGTGGCCGACCAGCAAAGCGTGGAGGTGGCCAAGGCGCTCTCCACGAACGCACGCATCCTGATCATGGACGAGCCGACCGCCGCGCTCTCGCTCAACGAGGTGAAGGACCTGTTCCGCATCGTGCGACGGCTGCGCGAGAACGGGGTGGCTATTGTGTTCATCTCCCATCGCCTGGACGAGGTCTTCGCCATCTCCGACCGCGTGACGATCCTGCGCGACGGCCGCACCATCGCCACACGCCCTATCGCGGCGATCAACCGCGATGAGTTGATCCAGTTGATGGTCGGACGCCCTCTCGACGCCCTCTTCCCCAAACAGGAGGTACCTATTGGCGATGTCGCGCTGCGCGTGCGGGGGCTGGCGCGCAAAGGCATCTTCGCGGACATCGGGTTCGAGGTGCGCTGCGGCGAGATCGTGGGCCTCTCCGGCCTGATCGGCGCGCGGCGCACCGAGGTGGCCCGCGCCATCTTCGGCATCGACGCGCTTGACGCGGGGACGGTCGAGGTCAAGGGTCGGGCCGTCCGCATCTCCTCGCCGCGCGACGCCATCGCCCACGGCCTCGCCTACGTGCCCGAGGATCGCCAGCAGGAAGGGCTGGTGCTCCCGATGTCGATCGCGCAGAACATCACGATGCCGCTCCTACGCGAGCTGACTCGCGCCGGCTTCGTACAGGCGCGGCGAGAGCGCGCGCTGGCCAGCGAGTACGGGGCCAAGCTGCAAGTGCGCGGCGTGCGTAGCCTGGCCCAGCGGGTCGGAGCGCTCTCGGGCGGAAACCAGCAGAAGGTCGTGCTAGCTAAATGGCTGGCGACCAAGCCGGAGATCCTCATCCTCGACGAGCCGACTCGCGGCATCGACGTGGGGACCAAGGCCGAAGTGCATCGCCTGATGAGCGAGCTCGCCGGGCAGGGCCTGGCTATCTTGATGATCTCGTCGGAGTTGCCGGAAATCCTGGGCATGAGCGACCGTGTGCTCGTCATGCGCGAGGGACGGCTCATCACGACGATCGACCGCGCCCAGGCCACGCAGGAGGCGATCATGCGCGCCGCGACCGGGCAGGAAACGCCGCCCGAACTGGTCATAGCCGGCTGACAGCTGACAGCGACGCGCTCAGGAAGCAAGAAACGCGCTCAGGGGAAGCAAGAAAGGGACAATGCAATGCAGGCGACAGCGGCGCGGACGCGTGGGACCAATCTCGTCGTGCTGGTGGCGCGCGTGCGCGAGGCCGGCATCGTGCTGTTCCTGCTGCTCTTGATCGTGTTCTTCGCGCTCAAGTCGCCGGTTTTTCTGACGGGCACGAATCTCGGGAACATCCTGGAGGCTATTGCGGTGCTCACGGTCGTGGCCGTGGGCGAAACCTGCGTGATCCTGGCCCGCCAGATCGACCTTTCGGTGGGCTCGACCCTGGGGGTGTGCGCGCTCGTCATTGCCGTGCTGGTCCGCGACCACCCTGACATCCCGGTGGTCGCGCTCTTCCTGGTCGGTATCGCGGTCGGCACGGCGCTCGGCGCCCTCAATGGACTCCTGATCACGGTTGGCCGGCTGCCGTCGATCATCGCGACACTGGGCACGCTCTATATATTCCGCGGCGTGGACGTGCTGATCAGCAACTATGCGACCGCCAGTGGCGAGGTCTATTCGCAGGAGACGGGGGCCAGCCCCGCGTTCGCCAACACGGCCACGGGGACGCCGCTGGGCCTGCAAAATTCCGTCATCATCGCCGCCCTCGTGGCGCTGGCCTTCGGCTACATGTTGCGCAACACGCGCACCGGGCGGGCCATCTACGCCGTCGGCGGCAACCCGCTGGCCGCCAGGCTGGCCGGCCTCAAGGTTGAGCGCGTTACCCTGCTCGTGTTCGCGATCAGCGGCATGCTCACCGGGCTGGCCGCCGTCCTCTATACCTCGCTGCACCTGGACACAACCGTCCACGAGGGCGAGAACTTCGAGCTCATCGTGATCTCGGCGGTCGTGATCGGCGGGACCAATATCTTCGGTGGATCCGGCACGATCCTGGGTACCGTCCTCGGCGCCTTGCTGATTGGCGTGGTGCAGAACGGTCTGCAGACCGGCAACATCAACCCGTTCTGGGAGCAGGCAATCTATGGCGTGGCCATCCTGGGTGCCGTCATCGTCGACGCGATCATCACCCGCCGGTTGCAGCAGGCGCTGCGCCAACTTGCACAGCTGAAGAGCGAGGGTAAGGTGGCGTCATGAACAGGGACGATTCAGTGGCGGCGCCTCACGCGTCGGGCGATGCGTCCGGCGGCGCTAGGATGGTACCCGTGGCCCCCGTCACGCCCGTCGCCGCCTTACCCGAGGCGGATAGCGTGCGCCAGCCCGCCGGCGATCAGCGGGACCCATCGCAGACTCCGCGCGACGCCTGGCGTCTGCGCGCCCGCGGTCTGCTGCTGCGCTGGGAGACGCTGCTCGTCGTGTTGCTCATCGTCGGCGGGTACATCGGCGCGTTGCTCTCGCCCGGCTTCCTCACGGTGTTCAACTTTACCCACATGCCCACGGAGTTCATGTACATCGGCGTGATGGCGCTGCCCATGACCCTGATCATTATCAGCGGCAACATCGATCTCTCGGTCGACTCCACGATCGGCTTCACGGGTGTCATCCTGGCCTCGGTCTGGGCCACCGGGCTCAACATCTGGGCGTCGAGCCTCGTCGCGCTGCTGGCCGGCGCGGCGGCGGGCTTCCTCAACGGCATCATCATCACCAAGCTCAAGCTGCCCTCGCTCGTTGTCACCCTCGGCACGCTGGCGCTCTACCGCGGCCTGGCCTTCGTGATCTTGGGCGACCGCTCGATCCCGGATCAGGGCAGCCTGCCGGATTCGTTCCTGCGCCTGGACAACTTCTTTCTCGGCTTTGTCGGGCCGATTGACCTAGGGTTCATACACATCCCAGGGAAGACTATCGCCATCTCGCTACTCATCTTCCTCGTGCTGGCCGTGGCCTTCGGCCTCCTGCTGCACCGCACCAGCATCGGCCGCTACGTGTACGCGATCGGCAACAATGAGAAGGCGTGCCGCTACTGCGGTATCCCGGTGGATACGGTTATCGTGGCCTTGTTCACGCTCTCCGGCATGATGGCCGCCCTCGGCGGCATGCTACTGATGTCGTTCCAGGGCGACGCGCGCGCTGATATGGGCTCGGGTTTCTTGCTCGACGTCATCACCGCCGTGGTGCTCGGCGGCGTCAACATCTTTGGCGGCGAAGGCACGATCATCGGTCCCGTGCTGGCGCTCTTTCTTATAGGTGAGCTGCGGCGGGGGATGCGCCTGGTGTCGCCCCCTGTCGATCCGTCCATCCAGACGCTGATCGTCGGCGCCTTGCTCATCGCGTCGCTCCTCGTACCCAACCTCGTGCGGCGCGGCCGGGAGATGTGGCTCCCCGTCATGCGCCGCAGGACGACCAGTGTTGCGGCTAAGCGAAGGGAGGTGGTGTAGCGTCCTGACCTTTGGCGGCCCGTGCCCCCGAGGCGCTGGCCGTGCGACGCACGCGGACTGTATCGGCTTAGTATATGTACATCATAGAACAGAGAAAAGAGAGCAACATGAACAGACGACAGCTTGTGGCGGCTTCCCTGCTGACCGTGCTCGTGGGGAGCCTCACCTTCATCAGCCCCGCCGGCGGGGTCCATCGCGCCGACGCGAAGGGTTTCAAGATCCTCTTTATCACCAAGATCAAGGGTATCTCCGTCTTCGCCGACGTCAAGGCCGGCGGTCAGGAGGCGGCCAAGACCAACGGCGACACCTTCGAGCAGATCGACCCGGCTGACTCTAACGCGTCCTCGCAGGTGCAGATCATCAACACTGAGGCCGCTAAGGGCTGGGACGCTATAGGCATCTCGGCCAACGATCCGACGGTCGGCAACGCCTTCAAGCAGGCCGGCGTCAAGGGTTTCACCTGGGACTCCGACGTCCTGCCTTCGACGCGCGGCGTGTTCGTCAACCAGGTGTCCGAGGACGTGGTGGGCCGGTCTTTGATGCAACTCCTAGCCAAGGAGTTGCACAACAAGGGCGGCTGGGCCATCCTGAGCGCCACGCCGACCTCGACCAACCAGAATACCTGGATCTCCTTTATGAAGAAGGAGGCGATGAAGCCTCAATACAAGAACATGCCGCTGATCAAAGTCGCTTACGGCAACGATGTGCCGGACCAGAGCTTCACCGAGGCGCAAGCGTTGCTGCAGAACCCCAAGGTCAAGGGCATCATTTCCCCGACATCGGTTGGCGTGGTGCAGGCGGCGCGCGCCATCGAGGTGGCGCACATGACCGGCAAGGTACAGCTGACCGGGCTGGGCTTCGCCAAGGAGATGTCCAAGTACATCAAGGACGGAACGGCCACCTACGTCGGCCTGTGGAGCTTCAAAGATCTAGGCTACCTGGCTGAGCAAGTCGGCCACGGCCTCGCCGCCGGCACCTTTACCGGCAAGGTCGGCGAGACGATCAAGGCGGGGCGACTGGGTAGCCGCACCGTCACAAAGAACGCCCTCACCGGCGGCTCGCAGGTTCTGCTCGGCCCGCTCGACGTCTACACCAAGGGCAACGTGGATTCGTACATCGCCAAAGGCG
>JAABUJ010002820.1_pt1 | contig 20556 bp, 17 predicted proteins | sample 5559131 | NCBI WGS metagenome assembly JAABUJ01 (sample SAMN10711875, study PRJNA513366) | rock metagenome | isolation source: Antarctica rocks | place: Antarctica: Victoria Land, Mt New Zealand nord | collected 2016-01-07 | reverse complement strand
ATCGGTCTGCGTTCGGTCGTCGAGGTATGTTCGATCCGGAAGGTCGAGTAGCGGGGTTTGCTGCTTCAGCCCGGCCTTCTCCTCGGCCTTCCACCCTAGTCTGCGGCGTTATTCCACGAAGCATCTGCATCTGCATCCGTGCGTCCGAGAAAACTGGATTATCCATGAGCGTCTTACGGTCACCGTGTTGACTGCCATTGTCATCGTTACCGATGTTATCGGCCACGGTCGAAGCTCGTGGTAACAACGCGCCACGAAGTATTGTCTCCACGGAGGTAGAAGTACGAGGAGATGACTGCTCACGAGGCGAATCGAGTTGAATCGGCGGTAGTCCCGAGGACTGGGGTTCGTCTGGGTCGTCGGGCGAATCGTCCTTATAACCCGGCATGGTTCGTTAGGCTCGTCATACTTGTAGGGGTAACGAATTTCCCTGTTACCCGAGCCACTCACCTATTCAGGCCACCTTGTCACTAGCAAACACTGCCACTCACCTTGCTGTCATCCCACATCCACAATGACTTCAGGTGAACTGACTAAGTCAATTTCTGACATTGACACTTGATATTCCTTAGTCCTAGCTGATTTGAATAGTAATTCATCAGTCTCTCTTTACAAAATCACTCAAATCTATGATCTACCTCAATCTATTCTACAAGCTCAATGAAAAGAAAGACAATCAGCAAAGATCTTTTACATCACTCAACAGCAGCTGTCAGTGCACAAGAAGAATGTTCTGATTCAGTAAATTGATATTATAACAGTTTGAGAGTGATCTTCATAAATTGCTCAGCTGAAATTCATGATTAAACAGCTTATGAAGACTAAGAATGATCAGAAATTTCTAAAATATAATTAATATTTAAGTTTTCTGTGTCAACATTCAGAATTTAAGACTCAATATAGTTGCAATTTCAATCAGAATTAAAAGAACACTAAAAACATCAAATTCATTTAGAAATAATTTGATCTATATAACTTCATTTGAATTCAGCATGATATCTTAAAGTCAAATATATATAATATAAATGAAAAGAAATTCACTATAAGCATTATTGACAGCTTTAAAGTCTTAATATAATGTATAGAAAGATAAGCTTTCAGTATTTAAGCTAATAATTAGAACTGAGTGTTTCTTATTGAGTATATATATTTTAATAATAATATTCTTTCTCTTTACTTCATCTTTAAGAACAAAAACATACAGCAGATTTAACTAAACTTTATTAAGAATAATAAAACTGTTTTATTAGTCAGTGAAAATAACTAAATCATTAATGAATTAAGACTTCAATGATTAAAGATCTTTAATTTATACATTAAAGCATAAACTTAAGAAACTCATTAACTCTTAATATTAAACAATTATGTTATAGTCTTCTAAGTCTAATGGCTAAAAGCTATAACCTTAATGATAAATCTATAATATGAGTAAAAGATTAGTGAATGTAAGAGCTACAATGACTACTTAAATAGTAGCTAAGCAACTTACTAAGACACATAGCTGAGTTTATGTGACTAAACTGAGTGCATAAGTTGCCTATAGATCACACAGATCAGAGTTGAGTTCAAGTATTGAGTTAAGTTAAGCTAACTTTTATTTAGTTAAATTAAGTGCAGGTTAACCTAACCTGATTTACATAGAGTTATGAGTTTTTTGCAGGTTATATATAGTCTTAGTAAGCATGTGTATGTGCTTAGTAAGCACATACACATGCTTACTAATGTGTGTTTCTAACATACACCTTTGCAAAAAGTCATGATTTTCATAACTTACTCAGTAATATATCTTGTGACTGTGTAATTTATCCCTATATGGCTAGTTAAGGTGTAATTTATTATAACTAATATATTAATAAGCTTTCACATTTTTGAGCTTTAGCCCTGACCTTACCCATAATGGCTAGTCTTACCTGCATGCAAGTACCTGCACAGATTGTAGATAGAATTGATCTGTATATGAACTCAATTTAATCTGACCTGAATTCTAATGCAGATTCAGGTTAGATGCACTTTTTTTCAACTTAACTTGACTTTACACTCAGTCTACATGTGACTAAATAACTAAGTAGACTATTTACCTAATAGATGAAGACAGCAGCAATGAGGTAAGCTATAATTAGATAATAATTCTGACAAGTATTATAAACAAAAGAACTGCAATACTTTCATCACTATATCTTTATTTAAATAGTCTGTGCTCTATAGACTTGAAAACACAGCAATAGTGATGTGCTTATGAGACAGTGTTGAGACATTATGACTGAATGACTTGATGATGATATGACAGTGAGATGTCTTGAAATTAATTTGAAGATGAGATGTCAATAAGATAATAGTATGAGTGAAATGCTTACATAAGTTATGAACTGTTAGATAAGACTTTGTGTCATAAGAAAAAGATGTGATGAGCTTCTTTTATATAGATATGAAGTTTCATAAAGTCTTTGTGTTATAATGAAAATGATTGTATAGATTGGTGACAGTAAGATGTGATATAATGTTTGTGTAATGATTTGATGTAGTATCTTTACATAATAAGATAAGTAATAAGATACTTAAGACTGTCAAAGCTGACAATTTATTTTGTTGTGATGATGTTTTGACTTGAAATTGACTTAAAAAAGCAGCATAATTGAGTCTTTATTGATAGAGAATTTTATGCATAGTAAATTGTATAATAATATGCATGTCAATAAAGTTTTAAGATGTTTTAAAGACTAAATCAGTCTCTTAATAATCTATAGTAAGCTTATTTCATTTTAAATCAATATTAGCTTCTTCTCTTGTCAAGATATCTGTGCTTAATAGAACTTTAATGTAAAGATTATTTACTAAATAGATTATGATATCTAGCCTGATTAACAACAACAAGATAACTATGATGATGAGTAACTTCACTAACTAATTAAGAACTTACTTTCTGAAAAAGTTCTCTGCTGTTATGAGAAGTATTCATTTGATTTTAGCCTTATTCACTAAACTTTAATCAATAAACATAGTTATGCTTTCAGTATCTAGGCAAATAGTCATTTTCTGCTTAATGTCATGTCAAAATAGAGTTGCTTTAACAGCAATGTATTCATAAACTGATAATTATAAGATGACAACAACATTCTGAAGAGCATGCTTAATGTAATTAACTTACTGAGTAGTCATCTTAATGATACTGAAATGAGTGTCAACTTCATATCAATTAAGAATGTAATTTCAAAGGTTTTTGCTTGTTTCTAGAGACATTTCACATGAACAACATAAATAAAGTGAATCATCATATTAAGTAGGCTGTGCAGAGTTGTTAAAGAAGACATTAGCATGATGTGAAGATTTAGAGACATTAACATAATGTGAAGACTCATTTTTAGTGTTGTTATTGATAGACAATGCATCATTTGACTTATATACTCTGTATAACTCATTCATTTTAATGAAATAGACAGAGCAAGATAACAATAAAGCTTCATTTTAATATTTAAATTGTGATTTGTTTCATTAATCATTCAAATACTCAGAGCAACAAAGCTGTCAGTTATTACTAATAAAATTATATAATGATGTATAATTCAGTTATTGCACTCTATAGCCTCAATTATTTGTTTTGTAGCCTTAATTATTTGTTTTATAGTCTCAATTTGTGATGTTTTCAGAGACATTATTTGACAAGTAGTTGAAGTAATAAGGCTGTTGATCATTATCAGTGAAATTGTATGATGATAATTGACTTTAAGATTGCAATTCATAGTCTCACTGTTCATATTAATATAAAGACTGACTGAACAGATATTTTCACATGTCTTTGTGTTTCTCTAGCTGTTCAATAAAGCTAGTCATCATCATGTCATATCTGAACTGCAGAATGTTACACTGAAGTTTAGAATTGAGCTTGTTTCAGGCTAATGACAGCTAATTTAACATAAATAAGTTAGTATTTCTTCTGTTTTGAATCATTGCTTGCATGTAAGCTGTAAGACTAATGTGATTGTTTTGTAAGTCATTAAGAATAAATTGTAAAGCAAGTAAAACATTTAAGATGACTTGCTCTGACTGCTTAAATCAAGTCATTAAAGTATTTACTTAATTTTTAATGCTGAGATCTTCATGTAAACTGTTCTGTTATAGATCTGAAAGTTCAGCAACATATTACTGTTGAGTAAAGTTACAAAGATAAATGTAAAGACTAATGCAGATAAGATGTATGCTCTTAGTCATGATGATGATCTTTGCTTGACTCAGAAAGAGATGCACATCACAGTAATATATATTCTTTTTTAGCTGAATGAAATTGCTCTTTTTATATATGTTGTCAAGATGTAAATCAAAATAGTTAATGTTCTTTAATTGAAAGATTAGTGATGACATAGCAATGAGAGACAGCAAGAATTCTTAATAATAATTATATTTAAGCTCTTTTCTCTTTCTATCATCAATACACTTATCACTCATTTCTTTCATATTATAATCACTATTATAATCATTATTCTATCTCAGCTCAAAAGCAGATCATCTTATATCAGGCTTAAAAGCAGATCTTTTTGTTAAGATAAATATAAGAGCTAAAAGATGTAAATATAATAAATTAATTGTTGTTGACTTCTCAGCTTAATGAGATTAATCAGATAATTTTAAAAAACTAATAAATTGTTATGACTGTAATCTTGATTTAAAATGATAAAGCAAAGTAATTAAAATTTCTTGTATATTACTCATCAGCTTGTTTATTATACAAGTCTGTCATTTTAAGACATTTAGATAGGCAGATTTACTAAATGACTGTTTAACTTCAGAAAAGAAAGACAATGAGATTTATACAATTAAAAGACTTTCTTTCATGTCTTTTAGATTGAGAAGCTCATTTTGAGTAAAAGAGTCAGATAAATAAGCTGAAGACATAGCTTTATACTGATATAAAAGTAAAGTGAGATAGTAGTGTTTAGCTTGTTGAATTATAATGATCTGAGTGAATGTAGAGTAAAGAGATAAAGTAGTGAAAAAATAGTTAAACAAATAGACAAATTAATGTATTATTGACATTTTGATGAAGCTGAAGAAGGTGACAAGGTATTGAGATAAGGTGAAAGTGAAATAAAAGTGAAGAATAAAGAAATTATTAGATATAAAGATTTAATGCTGAGTCTTTAAGTTGATACTATCATATTATTATGATCTTCTAAGTCTAATAGCTAAAAGCTATAACTTTAATGATAAATCTATAATATAAGTAAAAGATTAGTGAATGTAAGAGCTACAATGACTACTTAAATAGTAGCTAAGTAACTTACTAAGATACATGACTGAGTTTATGTGACTAAATGACTAAGTAAACTATTTATCTAATAGATAAAGATAATAATAATGAGGTAAGCTGTGATCAAGTAATAATTTTGACAAGTTATGAAAGTTATATATTTAATAACTTTATTTAGTACTGCTGTGATCACAGTATCATCACTTTATATCTTTCTTTTCATTCAATTTATTTGTTACAGTCACTGAATGTTGAAGTCTTTGACTCATTAATTAAGATCTATAAAAAACTAATGCATAAATACTTCTATTATGATGCTGTCAATATTAATAAGATGAACTTTCTGCATTATTATCAGAAAACTAAATTAACAGCTATTACAATTAAAAATATTTTTAATGCATAATGAACTGCTAAACTTATTCTGTATAATTCTTCTGTTATTACTTTAAATCTTTCTTAATCAATAACTTCTTTCTTTACATTTCTTATAAATTTCAATGATGTTCAGATTAACATCATCATTACATCTTATACAGCAATTTAAATCAATCAGTTTGTGAATGAGATTCTTGCTGATATAACTTTATCATTATATTTATATATTTTAGATCTAAAGAACATAGTCTTAACAGCTATGATGAATAAAGCAGTCTTACAATAAATTAATTAAAAACTTTTTAAGAAACAGCAGCAGCAACAGAAAAAGCAGTTATGAAAGACTGTTGAAGATATCTGAGTTTTTACAGTCAATAAGAATAGAGTTATGATGCAGAAAGAAGAGAATAAAGTAAAGAAATTGATTACTAAATTAGTTAGATATTATGCATTAAGAAATAAAGTTGAATTTGTGAAGCTGATTTAAAAGAAAATGGTCATGAACTATTCAGTTTTCATGTAATTAGTCTAGTGATGTGAATATTTCAATAATTTTAGCTGTTTCAACATCACAAAATAAGTGACAGTGAGGTGACCTGACAGGGAGGGTTGCCTGAGTAACAGGGAAATTCATTATAGTACAGCCTGGTCACAATTTGCGAAGCTCTCGGATCGAGGACCTTGGTGCAGTGCTTTACTAGCTAACTTATGGACACGATATGTCCCTGCCTACCAAATGAGGCTTGTCAGCGATAGAAGTATGAATGAGGTTAGTCATTATCCTCAGAAAAGAGTCAGCGTTAGCTATGATCACTTCCGTGATTTAATGAGAACCTAACTCGCCTGCCTTGTTTTTTAATGTTAGAAGATATCTGCATCTCTGAGATAAGGAATCCTGATAGAGGTGCTCTGCCAGTTCTCATCCTACCTTCAGTAGTAGACCACAAAGATTAGTGGAGAGCCTATCAGTAGAGCAGGCTTTCGGTAGGCTGTTGTCCTCAGGAAGCTACTACACCAGCTGCATCTATATGAGTATCAAGAATTTCGGTCACAGACGTGTGATATCACCCAGAATTGTCTATGCAAGATATTGCAAGCTTGATTCCAAACTCATTAAGCCCAACCTGCCGTTAAGTCTCCCGTTACCACCGCAAAAGCTACTGCCTCTCATTCCCAGGAAATACAAGTCCTCTGTAAGCCTTCGGAATCTGGGTGTCCTTGGCTATCTGGCTTCCCAGCTTGATGACACCTCCATACATTGCCAAAGGTTCCTGATCATCAGCCTGTATGTTTGTACCGCACTTGACAAGGCCACCATAGAGGTTCTGCATGTGTTGAAACGCTGTGTTGGGTCCACCAGCCAGTAGTACTGGTGATGCTGCGGAACGTTTCTCCAACTTGACACGCTTAGGCCGAGACAGTTCCTTCTCGTTGGAGAATACCAAACCAGCGGAGAGACGTTCGGACCTTCGCCGGCGATAATGTTGCGGCACAACCCATTCCCAGTCGTCCACCCATCCGCTCTTTTGAAGTCGTCGTGTGCTTGGGATTCATTTTCGGCGTTGGAAGTCTTTATGTGGTTAACAAGTCTGCTGAGCGTCTTGTATTCAGCTTTGCAATCGCCATAGGTGCAGAAGTACTTTTCGGCGTTAGACTCCTCGTATAGTTGTTGGGTCCCACGAAGCCATGTTCTCTTTTTTGAGTGTATGGACGAGGCAAGATGCTCTTTGAGATAAGCAGGCTTCCACAGCTTGTTCTGAAAGCGGTGTCGATCAGCAACTGTATAGAAGATAATGGGTATATGAGCAGTACTTACCTTCGTTTCCGCCGACATCGTCGAATCAGCCAAGCATAAATGACACTTTTGCTTGCTTCCATCTTCACCGACAATCTTGTAACCCTCGAGAGCAGTGAGCATGAAGAGCGAAGCGGCAAATTCGTAGGTGACAATGGTCTGGTCATCCGGTCCCGTATCCTCATCGACAATGATGCTACCTTGAACAGCCGCTCCCTCCTCCTCAATATCGTGCAAGTCTTCTGGAACTAAGAGGTCTTGATCTGCATCGAGAACATCCTTGATGTTCTTCCCTCCGCGCATCAGGGCACTTGCCCTCTCTTCGATCATTCGGAATAACATCATGGGCTTTGCTAACTCTTCCTTGCGTCTTTCAAACTCTGCTTGTGTCAACTTGGCGGCTTGGTTGACCTTTTGTTCTTCAATGAGGGCGAGACGTGCGTAACTGCGTATTCGGCGACGTATCTTCGCGGCTTTAGCTGCATCACCTTGCTTGATAGTTTCCAGTAGAGGTTTGCTCTTTTGGCCAAGTGTCTCAACGTAGTTGTCCAACCAGGCACCTTCTGCCCTTGTGAAATCTACAAGCCTCGTTAACGCTGGAGAAGCGTCTGCGTCCATATCAGCTAGATTGGCGGATGGATCCTCGCGCAGCGCGATTGCAGTGACATCCAAATCGAAGAAGCCTTGCTCATAGTGCTTTTGAAGAGCTATGCTATTGGGAGCGTGTGCCATAAGGCTCTTAGCTTGGGTCAAACCAACTTGCCTAGTCCACTCCGAAGCTGCCTTTCGACGAAACGCGTAGATGGTAACACCCGGACCATAGCCAGCGCGTAATGCTCGCCTGCTGAGGTAGTCGGATAGCGATCCACCGCTAAGTGGCTTGTTTGTCGTCTTCAATCCTCTAGGGCTGGAGGTGTGGAGAACAGCCTCTTGTTTAAATTCGTCTCGAATGCGGATGAAATGCTCCTTCCCAGAGAGAAGTTGGTCCACCCGCTCAGAAAAGCTGAAGGTACCAGCAGGATAGTCCTGCAGCGCATTCCGTCGCAGCAGTATCACAAGAAGTCGATGGGGAATTGAGAGGGGAATGAACTTTGTGGAGAGTGGCGCCTTTGGGTACAGTGTTTGCGAGGTATCCTTGCCGATATCATCTCGATTTCCTTTGAGGTGCTTGAAGGTGATTTGGCTGTCGAATTTACCGGGCCCGCCTCGGGTGATGGTGACGTCTTCCCAGCGTAGTTAGTCTCCTTTTCTCTCCTTTGCCCAGCCCATGGATCCAGGTCTGACACCGCACACGCATGCGATACACCAGGCGAGATGGTGGTTCTCCGCAACTTCAATATTGGCTGTTGCAAGAGAATCCATGTCGATCAGCTGTGGAATCTCCATCCGGCCTATGTAGGGCTTGAGTTTGGAAGCTCGATTCACACCATAGTCACGGCCCGCTTTCTGAAGTACTTCGTTGGTCGAGTTGACGAGCCATGCTTTGAAGGCTGGTGACATGACGGAGCCACCACGCTCCAAGTAGTGACGATGGATGTAGTGGGTCAAAGATTGACGTCGTTGAATTAGGCTCTGATAGCGAGGATGCGTCCATATTCTCTTTCGAGGTTTAAGCCTCTTCATCGAGATGGCAAGGTAACTATATTATCATCAACGTCGTAGAAGCAAAAGCATCAGTTCCGGGACTTACACCTTGAGATTGCTGAGCAGCACCTTTTCCTGCACCGGGAAGGCTACCACATCAGTTTCGTCCTTTTCAGCAAACTGGTGCGGGTCTTCGATGTAGACAGGAGGGAGTTTGTATCTGATCCGGACCAAGTAATAGTACTCTCGGAGGTGCTTCTTACGGCGTGTTAGCAAGCTCGAAGACTGCCAATGAAAGCCTTTGGAGGCTTCAACAAGGTCTTCGGCTTCTTTGAAGTCTGCAAGTACCAGGTCATCATCAGGATCCTCAGCTAGGCGGTTGAGGTAGTTGGAAAAGGACTCCTGCTCTTCATTAAGGAAGGACATAGCCGGATAGGCGGCGACGCGTCAAAGTACTGAGTTTGGTGAGCTTGACGAGCCTGGCGAGCCTGGTGTGCTTGCGCGGTGCTGGTACCCTATGATGCTTCCGTAAAATCAGGTTTATGTAGAGGTTCATAGATGATGAAGTAGAATCAGAGCTTCTTGAAGGAATGAAGAATAATTCTTGGCTATTCGTGAGACGTGACTTCATAAAAGAGAGTGGCTGAACTGAGCAGGTTATAATCCACCTAGGGTTGGCCGCTCAGAACATGATCAGCTTGTGAGACTAGTGAGCTTGGATTTTAACGGCCTCGAATCTCGCAGCCTGTACTCATAAGCACATCTATTCTACTGCTGCTGAGCCGAGCAGACCTCAGGTACGTAGCATATACATTTGGGCCGTGTCCCGCAAAGATGAAGTCTTGCCGATAGCACCAGCCTGGTGTTCACCACAGCACATTCAGTTCACAAACAAGCTGTTGACATCTTCGCCTCAGCCTGATGGTATATGTGCTTACAGGTGGCAGAGCACAAAAATTCCGTTTGGAGAAGCCACCTCGCCGTACATTACTCAAATCGAGGGCGTCGATTTGTGAGCGACGCATCCTCATCATGTCTGACAACCTCTCCGAAAGTACTTCCCACGCCGAGGAAACCTCTCCAGCGGCAGCCTCGAAGCGCCCTGAGAAGGAGACCAGCTTGCCAGCGCCGGAGATCGATATCACCCTGACCGAACTATGGTGGAAAGTCGCACCAGGCACATTGGGACCAGGTCACGACGCGTTGGCTCATAATCTCGAGGTTGTTGCGACACAGAATCAAGACATCCGCCAGATGCTATCGAAGCTTGTCAGCACTAGAACAGCCATGAGGATACAGCAGCAGCAGCAGGCGGCGGACATCTGGCAGGATTCAGCACTGAAAGATCGCATCATCTCACTGTCACAAGCACATCAGGAGAATGGAGGCAAGATGGTTCTGACGGCATCGAAGAATTCAGGCGGCCATGCAGCAACTTGGAGAAGTTACTGCATCGGCGAACTGCAAGATACCGAGGTCGACCGAGGCGTGCGGCAAGCGTTGGAACCTCTGGGCGAAGGACCATTGCTGGTGGTCTACCTGCGCTGTTCCAAGCAACTTCACGAAGAGCGGAGAGAGTTACCTGCCAAGACATCCGAGAAGACACCGAGCAAGGCATCCAAGAAGGCTTCACGGGTGAAGGAAAGGGCGAGGAGAGCGGAAAAGCAAAAAGAGGTTGAATCCGACAATGTCGATTCAAACGAGGAACTCGTCGCAGGCGCGAGAAGTAACCGAGCGAAGCGCAGAAAGATTGTACCAGATGGATCAGACATTGTGGAAGAGGAAGAGGAAAATGAGAATCCGTATACTGGTCAGTAGGCTAGTCTGAAGGGCAGCGGTTCGTTTGTGTTTCTGATTGCAGTTGTTGCGTATTCAGACAGTTCACTTGTAGCAAAGCTTAGCGGTAGCAAATCAAGCCAACTTTATCGTAAAACGTCATTGAAATCAGATTGTTATGATATAGGGAAATACTGAGATGGGTGGTGAGAAATGAAACCTAGTGTGAATCGGTCCGTAGAAAGTTGTTCCTATTCGTTTACGCTATGTAGAGTATATATAGGAAATGATGACTAAGACATAAATAGGGGCGCTTAGTAAGAGATGAGTAAGCAGCGATATCACACTAGGCAGCCTAGTCCGATCAGGCAGCCAGCAGGCATGATTAATAAGCCTGTAAGTTACTACCTAGTAGGCTTAGGCTGGGTGCGCGGGTTGCCTATAGGTCACGCAGGTCAGGGTTGGGTCCAGGTATTGGGTCGGGTTGGGCTAACTTTTATCCAGCTGGGTTGGGTGCGGGTTAACCTGACCCGACCCATGTAGGGTCATGGGTTTTTCGCGGGTTATATATAGCCTTAGTAAGCATGTGTATGCGCTTAGTAAGCATGTGTATGCACTTAGTAAGCACATACTCATGCTTACTAATGTGTGTTTCTAACGCGCACCTTCGCGAAAAGTCATGATTTTCATAACTTATTCAGTAATATATCTTGCGACTGTGTAATTTATCCCTATATGGCTAGTTAAGGTGTAATTTATTATGACTAATACATCAATAAGCTTTCACATTTTTGAGCCCTAGCCCTGACCTTACCCATAATGGCTAGCCTCACCCACATGCAGATATCTGCACAAGTTGTAGATAGAATTGATCTGTGCATGAATTTGACTTGACTCAACCTGAATTTTAGTGCAGATTCAGGTCAGATGCACTTTTTTTCAACCTGACTTGACTCTACACTCAGTCTAAGTAGACTTGAAAAGTGTCAAACTTTCAGTCTTATTTCATTACCTTAGTGGTTTCAGAGCCCTATGAAGATTTCAGAAACATGTAAAGTTTGCTAGAGCAAACAGTTTGCTATGAATAAAAGTTTTTTCTTTTGTCAATAAAAGACCTTCTTATAGAGTTACATTTTCATAAAGTAGCTAGACACTTATAATTACACATTCATTTCATTAATTACTTCTTCTATATTTAACAGATTATGAGCTCAGATATGTATTGATATTCTTTAAAATTCATTCATTAAATCATTTGCTTCTATTCAAAACAATGAAAGAAAAAACATCTCATTGTTGTTGTTATTTCATAGATACTATAAAGAGCTCTAAGAAGTAAAGTGAATTTGATGTATAATGAGAAGTTATTCACATTAAATCATTATAAATTCATAAATAAAACAGTCAAAAACAATCATTACAATCATTTTAAAGTTAGATCTTTACATTGAAAATAACTTCATCATTAATTTAAATATTCTCATTATATAAAATGATCACAATGTCATATAATCTTACATTTTTAAAAGTTACAAAACTTAAAAGATCAACAGACTACTCATTATGAAGAATGTCAATTAAATACAGTTTGATGAGTGCTGAATTATGAAATTTAATAATAAAAAGTGATGTTGAACTCTTATTAAAGTCAGATGTTTCAAGTTAGTCAGTAATGACTGAAGAATTTATATCTAAAACAATAATGACTACATTAATAATCTTAATCAACTAGGCTGAGTGTAGAGTCAGGTCAGGTTGAAAAAAAGTGCACTTAATCTGAATCTGTGCTAGAATTCAAGTCAGATTGAGTTGAATTTATGTATAGATTAACTTTATCTACAATCTGTGCAGATATCTGCACACAGATAAGACTAGTCATAATGAGTTACACTGATCTCAATTCTATGTTCTATTGAGTTAGTATGTAGTATAAGTTTATCATATAAATTTAAACAACATCATAATCATGTTACAGTCATATTTCTAATGTGTATTTGTAACAAGTTAAGAACAAGTGTAATTTTATCATAATGAGTTAAGCTACATGCATTGTAGTTTACAGACTACAACTATAATACTATTTTTAAAGATTTAAGAAGAACTTAAACAACATCAATTTGTAATAGAAGTGATGAATTAACTTTATGTTCTTTGTTTAAATAGTTATGTGTTTTGTGTAAATTGCACACAAATTGATGTCTAAATATCTATTAATAATTAATTTCAACATCAATATATAAAGTATTACTCTCAAAATATTTTATCAAGAATGTCTCTGTAGCCTCTTGTACAGCCTGAATAGCAGAGCTTTGTCAGTGAATAAATATATTCAATTTGTAAAAATAAGATTTAAACAAGATATTCTGCATAATCTTTCTAATCAGTTGCTGAAATGATAGTTTAAGAATCAGAAACTTTACATTCTTTTAATAATGTCTGATCTCTCTGAGCACAATCACTATAGATATGTTAGAAAGTACTGTTAAAAAATAGACAGAGTGTATATATATTGTCAGTCTTGAATCTTTGCTTCTTTAATGACTATAATGTAATCTCAGCTATCATTCTCTTCTTTAACTTTGCAGCTGCTCAGCCTTCTTCTTCAGCTGCACTTTCTGCTTTATTGTAGTTTATTACTCTGCTTAACTTTGCTGTCTTTGAGATTCACTTTGTTCTGATCATATTATCTAGAACTGTTAGAATTGTTCATTAGAAATGAGATAGATGACTTTAATTTAATAGATGATTTGATGATGATTGTGATCTTGTAAAGATAAGATTTATTATAAAAATATAATGAAGATGCTTCTGTTTTAATTAGACTGTTAGAATGATGCATTAAAGACAAAGAACTAGATATATTTGATGTTGCTGATGACTCTATGAATGTAATGTCTGAGATGAAGACTTTTGATAGATGTAAGTGTTTTATTTTAATATAAAATGTATTATTTCAATCTAAGATTATCAATGTAGTGTTACTGAAGCTATGTTGTTGTCATAATGTTATTGAGAAATTCACTGAGTAAACAAAACAAACTTAAAAGCTCAGCTTATCTTTCTTTACATGATTATTCAACTTTAAACATCTCATCTTCATCAGCATCATCAAGAATATGAGTTTTAACATTCATATCTCTTTTCTAACTGATATATGCATTGAAATTATTTAATAAAAATAATATGTATCATAATGTCTTCTGAAACTTCAAAACACTGTGTTACATCTTTATCAATGTCATTGTCTTCAAAGAAGTGTCACAACAATGATAATAAGATATATTTTAATGTCTGTTTTTAATGCATTAATAACATTTAATGTATAGAGAGACTCTGTCATGAATGTTGTTGTCAACATGCTCACAAAATACTATGAGAACTCTGAGATAAGTTAGAACATCTATGTCTATCACATTAATAACACTTAAAATATAGAAAGACATCATCTTACATATTACACTGTTTAAGACTATCATCAAGAATATCTCTTTATCTGCTGAGCCTGACAATACTAACATTGATGTAAGTTTTAATGCTTATTTCTAACATATTAATAACATTAAGCATGTAGAAGTCTGAAATTGAAGCCTGTATCTTACAATGATGACTGACAGAGATGTTTGAAGTTGAATCATCAAGAAAAGCTGAATGACATATTGAAGATGAAAGTGACAGTTTATACAAAAAGAAGAATGAATATTCTTAACATTCTTATACTGCTGCAGAGCAAAAACATTAAAGCAAGCTGTCTCTCAATGCTTGTTTTCTTGATTAAGTAAATGATTATAACAGATTGACACATCACTATATCTTAAGTAAGCTCAGACTGACATCAGTGTGAATTAAAGTCAATATGAAAATGAGAAAGCAGATAAAGAAGAATTTGACAGAAGATATCATGAAAAATTAATATTAAGTTCAGCAAAATGATATATCTATGAGCTTTATGAGTCTAATACTGTTAATAGACATTAATGAAGTGACTGAAGTTAGAGATCAACTGAGAGAGATAGAAGATTGTGAGAAGACAGAAGAAGTGAAAGATGTAAATAAAGATTGAAGATCTTGCAATCACAAAGAAAAATAAGAAGAAAGTGAAGTTTCTGATGAAGAAGAAGATTATTGAAGGGGTAAATATTACACATACATGTTAGAAAAATCTGTTAGAACTTATTTGTTATATGATAGATTCACTTAACAATTGAAAAGACAACAGAGTGAAACATTAATTTTGTAGTTTAATGCTGAGAATAAATAAGCTATCTAAGAGAAAGACACAGTCTTTAGATAGCTGATGACCTCAAGTTAGAAATGCATATAAGACACTTTTGACAGCAGATGACAAACTCTAATAATATCATGAATATAACAGTGAAGTAAATGTTCTAACAGTTCATTCTAACATATATCTACTTATCATTAGTAGCTACACAATTTCAGATTTAGAAGAACATATCTTGAAGCTTGAATTCTTCAGTGCAATTAAAGATCTTAAGATCTCAGAGAAAATGCATATCTTTTTTTCTGATGATGAGAATTCTGTCATGACACTGAGCACAGAGAGTGATGATGAATTCTGAATCATAAAGTTAGATTTAGATGAACACAAATATTCTGATGAACTCATAATTAAAGTAAGAGAATTTTAACAGTTATTTTTAACATATTAATGACTATTATAGATGGTCAAGCTCAAGAAATTTGTCATTGTTATCTCATCAGAAGAGAGTTTGTGTGTGAAGAAAGATGCTGATGAAGAAGAGAAAGATGTAGTTAAAGATATTAATGAGAAAGAAGTTGTGAAGAAGAATCTTAATGAGAAGAAAGTTGTGATTGAAGAGAATGTTGTGATTGAAGAGATGACTGAGAAAGAAGTTATGAAGAATGATGTTATTGAAGAGAAAGTTGTGATTAAAGATGTTGCTGAGAGCAAAACTAAGAAGAAAGATGTCAGTGAGGAGAATGCTGCAGTTAATGAGACAGTGATGAAGATAAGAGAATTTTAACAGATAATTTTAACATGTTTATGTCAATCATAGACTTCTGAAGATGTAAAGAATAATCTAAGAGAAATCTCTGAAGAGTTAAATTCTATAATATGATTTTTATCAGCATTACACACATCATGATTCAAGAAACAGATTGTTGACAGAACAAAGCTCACAAAAGTAATTATATTGTCTTAAGTAAGAGCTGAAAGACTCTGAAACAGTTAAAAGAGAGAAGCAGTCAGTGATGTTTTGATTTGTTGCATAAATCATAAATAAATAAATGATTTTGCTTTCTCTTTCTGTATAAAGATTAGCTCTCACTATCTAATTCTTTTAATGCACTTTGAAAATGATTACATTCAATAATATCTAGACTGAAGAAGACAAGAAGATTGCATATCAGAAAAGTCTGTTAAAAACATTGATTCTTAACTTTATTTTTCTAATTACAATGATGAGTGTTATGTGTTAAATGTGTTTGAATGCATTGCAATATTGTAGAAGTAAAGATGATCTACAACATTTATAGATTACACAGTACAGCTTTTGAATATATTTATAGCAAAGTCATCAACATAACTTCTGTCTCATCTTCTGATTTCTTCTTGAAGAAGAGCAGCAAATATATGAGATAAATAAGACAATTATTGTAACAATCAAATTATATCACTTTTTTTACTCAACTGAGAGTAGCTCACTCAGTAATCAAATTAAGAGTTCTTCTCAATCAATGAATATCTAAAATAAAGACAGAGCTCTTTGTAGTCATTGTACATTAGAAAAACACATTAAAAACATTAAATAACAATTGTGTTTGATTCTTAACTTCTGACTATGAAGTATGTTTATGTCTTTGAATGCATCACAATTCTGTAAACACATCACATACACTTTACAGAGTAATTCTTAAAGCTTTGTGTTTCTATAGCTTAATTATTTACATGATTTTCAGTCAGTCATCATCATCTACACTTTATAATGATGTCATCAATTTTCAAACAGAATCTTTAAGTACTTCAATTAAACTATCTTTAAAATCTTCTTCAAGCTTAAAATTCATTGACTTTTGAAGACATCTAGTTCAATATTTAGAACATGATGACTCAGTTAGAAAGAATGAGCTGCAGAGTGAATTTAAAGAGTGATGAATTTTGACTAACTATGAACAAAAGAACATTAATGACAGTCAATCTAGTACTGACAAATTTAATTGAAAACACTGTATTGTGCAATGAGATGATCATCTTCATGACAGTAATGAGTAACAAGAGTATTTAAAGACAGCACATCAATATATTGATGTATCTTACTTAATCTGCTGTCATTGTGATGAGAATATAGTTCATTCAACATCAATTAACAGTGATATAAATTCTCTTTAAAATCATAAATCAATCAAGAACTGTTCAGCTATCATTATAAACATCTACTTAAGCATAAATATTTGATTCACTTTCAAAAACATTGATTTCTGCTTTTTTAACATGTGTTTCTAACACATATCTCTGACATAGCACAGCAGACAAAACTTGACAAGAAATCAGCAAACAAGTATTTCAGTGCTAAAAACTTCATTAAATAACTTTTAAACAGCTTTTTCTCTTTAAATCTTTCTTTTCAAGCACTTAAGAACTCTGAATTCCAAAAACTCATTTAAATGCTGCAGTCAGGTACATTGATGCCTGATAGACATCAATTTGACAATTTAGTAAAGATGCAACATCAAAACATTTAAGAAACACTTCTTACTGAGTTTAAGCAAACTATTAAAATCTTAATTACACTTAACAACCAAATCAGTCTCAGTCATCTGATCTTTATGAGTGTTATCACTTACTTTATTGATAAGAACTGAAACTATCAGAAAATTCTTCTTGTCTTTCAATTTCTTTACAGTCAACATACTGATCAATTAATAACTGCAGAGATCTTTACAATTCTTTAAGAATATAAGCTGAAGAAGCATCTTCTTGCAGTGACTACAGACAACTGCAGCAACAATGAATTTATATAGAGAGCTTTGAGTGAGCTTTTAGAAAGAAAAGATATCATATGATAGACTGCAGTTAATGTCATTTCTTGCTTTGCACATGTCATTCAGCTAGCTGTCAAGAATCTACTTGACTTGTTAAAGACATTGACAGTCAATAAGTTAATTACTTTATTATTTAACAAGAATAATTTAACACAAATCATTAAGAAAATCACTCTGTCTAACACTCTGTTCAAAATATATTATTATCTTGTTTCTAACAGATAGTTCTAACAGATATGACTAACACATTCTTAAATATCTAGATTTGACAGCTTGCTATTGCTACAAATTTCTCTTCACAGCAATACAAAATGTTCAAGAGAATTCAGTACTTCATTCATTCACATTCTGCCCTGACACTTATACAGAATGTCAGAACACAATGAAATTCTATTTATAACATGATGCAAAGAATCTATCAACTTTGCAATGATATATGTGCCTGAATCAGTCAAGAGTGTGACAGAATCACAAAATTAAGCAAGAAGGTTGAAACTTTATGTGTATCTGAGCAGAAGTGACAGCAAGTTACATATATAATGATGCTTCTTCAACTCTTCAAGAAGTACATGAAGTCAATGAATTAAACACATGATTCAATTATGCATAAAACATTTCTTGTATACATTAATCTTTTTGATCATCTGAAGAATCAGAATAACATAAAGAGATTAGACTCAATCTTAAAGTGAATAGTGAAGCTGAAGATAGCTATTGAGAAAGCATTAACTAAGATGAAGAAATATTATGTGTAAACAGAAGATGAGAATGACTTATTATATAACATTGTCATCATTCTTGACTCTATACAGAAACTTTCACTGTATTAGATACATTTTCTACTGATCTTTCTAATGTGTATTTTTAATATGCATCACTAATTGCTGAGGTGTACAGTCAGCTAAATGAGGTCAGACATATTATGCACAGTATTGAATTGAGTTTTAGACTTATTATAAAGATCATTATTGTTTACATAAGAATGCTTTGTTGCATGATTGTATCTGAAATTCAACATTATCTGTCATCAAATCATTCATAAACCTCATCACAAAAGCACAGCAATTCAAGATTCAACTTAATGACATCATAATTATTGATTTGAAAGTCAATTAATACTTAGATTCTTCACTGTACTCAGTTAATGAGAATGATCTTGACATTCTGAAATACTGAAAATTACAGATCATAATCTTTTCAGCATTAGTTGCAATGATTAAGAATGTTCTTATTATATTTATTGCTGATGTTGAGGTTGAATAACTGTTCAATCTTGCTTGAGATATCATTATTTATTGAAGAGATTGACTAAATAAAGTCATCATTGAGATCATTATGATGATTAAGTTCAATTTACTTCAACATTAGAAACTGAATTATCTCATAACTAAAAGAAAGAACATCACAGAAAACTTGTTTTCAGATGAAGTTAATATAGACATGAAGCATCTATCTTATGTATTTATCTTGAATTGCAACTCTTCTAACATTGCAGATAACAGCCTAACTGATACTTTGAATTAAATCACTTATGATATTCTGAAGTGCAACTCTCACAATACTTCAGATGATGACTCTGATGATCTGAACAAAGATATGAGACTTAATATCTATGAAGATAGCTGACTGATGTATATACATTAGAATTTCTCATTAAAAGATTAAAATGCTGCAACTCAGATAAATTAGTCAATATCACAGCATCTTCACAATCAACTACATTATCAATCTTCTCAGCTCATTCTGAAAAGAGAGCCAGAAGAGATTTGCTTAATAATTATATTAATGAATGCAAAAAATTTATGAGACTACAATCTGTTTAGAACACAATGTCAACTTCTCTGTTTTCAAGAAAAATACATTGTGCATCAGAAAGAACATTTGCATTTGAAGGACAGAAAGAAAGAAGAGAATGAAAAGAGATAAGTAATGAGTAAATTTATATGAGAGTAATCTGACAGTGAATAATGCTAACTCTCAACAGTGAATATTAAATTAACTTTAATTACATCATCTTTATTTACATCACTTCTTCTTCATGCTTTACTATTTCATCATTCACCACATCACTCAATCACACAGTCAGGAACCTTTAATCTCTGATGAAATCATACAGTCAGAAATCTTCAATCTTCAGTGAAATCACACAGTTAAGAGTCTTCAATCTTCAGTGAAATTACACAGTCAGAGATCTTCAATCTCTGATGAAATCACACAGTTAAGAACCTTCAACCTTTAATGAAATTACATGATTGAGAGCTCTCAACCTTTAATGAAATCACACAGTTAGAAGCTCTTGATCTTTGGTGAAATCACACAGTTAAGAGTTCTTGACCTTCAATGAAATCACACAGTTAAGAGCTCTCAATCTCAGATGAAATCACACAGTCAGAAGCTCTCAATCTCTGTTGACAAAGCAATGTCTAATATCATTTCATTGACAAAGTGATGTCTGACATTACTCTGTCAACAGAGCAATGTCTGACATCACTTCATCAATAAAGTAATGTTAAATGATGATTGTTTGTGTCTTAAGTCTCTTAATGTTGAAAGATATAGATCTTTGAACAGTGAATAAAGATGAATTCTCATCAGTGAATGATGATGATTGTTTTAAGTGCTGATTAGGCTTTGTAGCATAGAGTTATAGCATAGTTGATGACAACATCATTATGCACTTTCAAAGAATAGTACATGCTATGATTTAAGATGAAATCTTCATTTCTAATGTGTAATTCTAATGTGCACACTACCA
>JAABUJ010002819.1_pt1 | contig 20561 bp, 16 predicted proteins | sample 5559131 | NCBI WGS metagenome assembly JAABUJ01 (sample SAMN10711875, study PRJNA513366) | rock metagenome | isolation source: Antarctica rocks | place: Antarctica: Victoria Land, Mt New Zealand nord | collected 2016-01-07 | reverse complement strand
TTGTCGATAGGTATTTGAAGTTTTCCTTTCTTTATTGGAAATTCTTTTGTATCATTCCTAAGTATTCGTAAGGTAGCATTTAGCTCATGCTTATTAACTAATAGTGATTCGTCATTGTTGACTCTAAGTATGTTGTGATTAAACGATTTCTTCGTTTTTATATGATCACTTCTTTTGCTAAGTGCGTTTGCTTTGTCATTATTCTTGCCTAGGATATATTGTATCTTGAACTTGTATTGTTCGAGTTGTTCTAATTATCATATCTATCTTCTATTGAGTTGCTTGATAATGGTAAAGTGTACAAAATTCTTATGGTTTGTAAGGATTGTAAGTTTTGGTAATTCTTCAATGTATACTTTCTACGACTTTAGAGAGACTACAATAGCGAGTAGCTTCTTGTCGTAAACATCGTAGTTCTATTCGATTAACAAGAGTTTTCTCGAAAGATATGTCATTGAGTGTTATATGTCTTCATGCTCTTAACTAAAGCATGCATCGATAACTAGATCTAATGAGACAATTTCAATTTTGTTTAACAATCGCGAATTATACATTTTTAGTACTAGTTTCTTTAAGCACTCTAGCTTAAGATTTTAAAATGATTTTTCTTTTGCTAATTTCCATATTTATGGCGTATTCTTCTTCGTAAGGTTCGTCAATAATATTGCGTTAACAAAGTAGTCTTTGATGAACTTCTTGTTGTAGTTCATAAAATCTAGAAATGATTGTACTTCTTTAACATTGATGAGTGATTTTCATTCTTTGATTGCTTGTAGCTTTTTGAGATTCATGCGCACTTCGTATTGTTCAACGACAAATTCAAGAAAATCAATTTCTTTTCGATGAAATTCGCATTTCTTTGACTTAAGATGTAAGTTTCTTGTATTTAAACATTTCAATACTTTGGAAACATGACTAACATGTTCTTTCAAGATTTTTGAGTAAATTATGATGTCGTCCAAGTATGCTATGACAAATCGATTCAAATGCTGTCGTAGTGCATCATTGATCATTTTCTAACACGTTGTCGAGGCGTTCGTGAGTTCGAACGACATTATCGTGTATTTGTATAGTTTATATCGTGTGCGAAAAGCTATTTTTCACTCTTTTCTTGTCTTCATTCTAATCTAATTATACGCTTCTCGTAAATCTAGTTTGATGAAGTATTTTGCTTCAAATAGTCGATCTTAAAGCTCATTAATATTGGGTAGTGAGTATCGATTTTTGATCGTAATATTGTTTAGCTTTCGATAATCAACACATAGGCGAAGAGTTTCGTCCTTCTTAAGTACAAAGAGAATCGAATATTTTGCCTATGATTAGAATTTTCTAATAAATCCTTTTTTTTTCGTTTTTTGCTAGGTATTCGCGAAGTACTTCGAGCTTCTTTTCGAATAGAACATATATGGGTTCAAACGTGAACTACTTGTCTAATTCAAGTCTAATTTCATGATTTTACGATTGATGTTTAGATAGAATCTCTATCGTTGCCTCTTTCTAGAACAAATACTTCCAATTGTTGTATATTCTCGATATGTGCTTTAGCGATTTCTTCGCCTTATTGAATAGTCTAGGGCTCTCAAAAGATTCGCAATTTTCTTCACTTACTTTGACCTTGTGACTCGACTAATCTTTGTCAATGTCTATCGAGTCGAACTTTGTTAGATCGTTCTTTTGCGAAAATGCAAACTCGCTACTTGCGATCGAGTTTCGACTCGTTCTCTTATCTATCATCGAACGCTATCGATGCGTAGATTAGATGTGTGTTGCGAAGTCACATCGCGCAAATCTAAGTACTCGTGTATTTTAGTCGACTTCTAAATTGTGCTGCTTCAATCAATGCATTTCTAGCACGATATCGTAAGTGATCATTTCCACTATATCAAAGATTAGTTTCTCGTGATGTTGCTAAATAGCTATTGATAGTGATTTTGTTTCTTTGTTCACTCTTTCATTTTCGTTAAGTAATGGGTTTTTATCTACAATTATTAGATTGTATGCGTCAAGCTTCTTCTAAGTAGAGTATCCTTCCTTCTTCACAAGAGCTTTGACCATAAAATTATCTATCGCACCAAAATCGATCATTGCAATGAGTCGACAATCATTGACCTTAATTGATGTGATAAAACATCGTGCGTGTGTTGTTGAGTTTAGTTGCTACTATTGGGCTAACATATTGCATTTCTCTAATATGTTCTTTACCAAGAAACTTGGACTTTTCTTTGCTCTTGTGCTATGACTTTTGCTTCGAACGTTTGTTTGCGCTAAGCTTTCTTTTGTTGTTGATGTATTGACTTTGGTTTTCTAGGAAACCAATTGACTTCTTGCTTGTCTTCTAGGTGCGTTCAACATAAGTTGTCGTAGCAAGCTGTTCAACTAAGACTTGCGTGTGAATTGTATGCTTCTTCGATAGTAGCATCTTTACGCCTAAGTGTTGACATTCTAGGTTCTTCGTTCGTGACGAGTCGTACAATGTATGTCGTGATAAAATTTAGTTGTTTCATAATAATGTCGAGTATATTCTTTTCTATAGTGGCATTGCTTCCTAGCTTCTCCTCGCATTCGTCCACAATCTTCGATGAGCTAGTCAAAGTCTCAAGATAATTTGTGATATCTTCTACATAGTCGTGAAAGTTCTTCTAGTCATACTTTTCGTCTAAGTCGATTGTTGAATTCTAAGATTGATTGATCTTCTTAAGTGCTTAATTAACTTTCTATGTCGATGCGAATGCCTTGCTTGATAATGTTTTATCTAGGACTTTTTGTAACTAATTTGAGTTTTCTACTAGATAGTAGTCGTCGTTCGATTTAGTCTTTGAGGTATTCGCTTTTGTGTCAATTTGCTCCTTGATGTCGTTCTAGCTATCGAGTATCTCTCTTAACATAGCATTGATTTGTCGACAATTTATTAAGTTTCGCAATTGACAATCTCTTGCGAAGTGACTCGATTTGCCACATAAATAGCACGTTTTCTAGGATTTGTTATCTTGCTTTCTTCTAAAGTTCTTCTCTTTGCGTCGTTGGGTAGAATCTAGTTTCATAGATGCAAACTCACGATAGTTTGAGTTATTGTATTTTTGATTAGAACGAGATTCTCTCTATCGATATTCGATCGCTAATTCGAAGAAAATTCTTGCTCTTTCTTGAAGTTGATCGTATCTTTTTTTCATAGCTCTCTTATATAGCTTGTCGTCGAAATCGATGACTACTTCGATAAGATCAAACATGTCGCTAATGCTTTTGTCATCACGCATAATTTCGTTCTTAAGATTGTCCTTAAGATCTCGTCGAAACATTGTCATAAGTGCGACATCGTCTCATTCGATAAGATTGACATACTTTTGAAACCTAGCTACGTAGTTTGTTGCAAAGATTCGTTAAGTTAAGTGCTAAATCACTCTTTTCGCGATTTGTTTCTCGTTGAATATTTCAAAGATTCTTCGAAGCTCTCTCTTGAAATTATCGAAGTTCGTGAACATCGCACGAGAATTTTCGTCATAATTCTTCAAATACTTGCGTAAGTTTGGCTTGAGTCAATGTTAGGCTCTCTCTCTAAGGAATGTCGATGCGAAAATCGTCTTCTAGTTCGTTGAAATAGAATAGAAGATGAAGTAGATATTCACTTGCATGAGCTAGTCCTCTAGGTCGATACTATCTTCATGATAGATATTGGGTTTGTTGACTCTAATCTTGTCGTCTATCATGATTGATGATCGACGTGGTGCTATAGAGCTAGTGCTCGAGGTAGAGGCGCGTTGACCTAATATAGACATCCTTTGAGTGTTCAAAGTGTTACGCTAGTACTTTCACAAAAGGTATTAGAGAAGGGTTTATGCTTTGGAGAGATCTATAGGCGTCTTTAGGTTAGATAGGCAATCACTTGGTAACAAGGAGTTGCAACTTAGTAGTCGTAACAATAAATTAGAACTTAAGATAAGTTGAACACGATTCATAAGAAAGTCGTGTTCGAGGATCTATATATTAAAGAAATTCTCCTTTGCTCGCTTTGCTCGCTGTCGAGCATGTCGAGCACTGTTCGCTCTGCTCGCTGTCGAGCATGTCGAGCATTGTTCGCCTGCCAAGCATGTCGAGCACTGTTCGCTCTGCTCGTTGTCGAGCATGTCGAGCATTGTTCGCCTGCCAAGTCGTCGAACCTGTAGGCAATCGTGCTTCGTGCCACACGTTGCGTCGTAGAATATATACCACACTGTTTCGAGCTAGGTTCGTAACACATGAACTAATTTCTATTAGATAGAAGACTTTTTTTCTTCCAATTCCCAAAAAGGTTTGAGAAGATTTTTAACGAGCTCTTGTAACGTTGGCGCTTAATAGGCGCCTTCGCCTTGTATAAGACTAATATAGCTTCTTACATCATTGAGAATCAATGCTTTAAGAGAGGAGATAACTGTAATGTCATAGCGCCATCGACGCGCTAGCGCCTTAGCGTATGGCAGGGCACGTGATCCCAATTATCTATGAAAGCCTCGAATCGCACGACTCTCCTTTTTGATTAAAAAACGAGGAGCAAGCTCGCACGTTATGGCGAGTATTAGATAGAGAGGAAGCTCGTCCCTCGTTGTTCTTCAACGATTAGTCTTACTACTATCTATTCTATATAGTTGGGACATAGTAATAAAAGTCTATCATACCTCACGTCTTTCACATCTTAGTGCGTCGACGAGCAGCAAACGCACTCGTACCTTACAATTATACAATAGTTTCAAATTACTTTAATAATAATCTAAGAAAGTTAGAAACTAAAAAATATATATTTTAATAGAAAAACAAACAAGAATAAATATCATCAATATATTAATAAAGACGCAATCGAGAAAATCTTTCTAATAGATTGCAAAAATCTTTAAGTTCTATATTGATTATTCTTAATCTTAATTCGAACTTGTATAATATTATTAAACTATTATTATTATCTACTTAGCTAACAAGCTTGCACAATTCCAGATTAACTAGCAATTAACTTCTAGATTTCTCTATTATAATTCTTTCTCTTCTTTAATCTAATACTCTCTAGAATATTATCTCAAATCAATACTCTTCTAAGTTATCTATCTATCTCTCTTGTTCTTAAACTAGATTATTGATCGAAATTCTTATATATACTTAAGAAGATTCTTTATTTACGTTGTATTAATAGTATTATTTTTATAGTAAATTACAAGAACAAATATTTCTCTAATATAATAATTTTAACAATAATTAATAAATGCTAAGCAATTATATTACTCTTATTCTTTTATTCTTTTATCTTCTTCTACAATTTCTATTTCTAAGATACAATAAATTAAATAAGCAAAGAATAACTATCTTAAGATTTGATTTATCTATTGGAAATCTCTATAGTTGTTGTTAATTCAAGTCTCTTTAAAGAGTTTTGCATAATAGAAAGATTATTGTTAAGAACAAAAGAGATCGAGATAATAGTACTTAATTATCTATTATACTATCTAGTATAAAAACAATCTACTATATTTTTCTTCTTTTTGTATTTGTATTATTTAAACTCTTTCTACTATTTCTATTCTACTTCTGCTATCTAGATATTAGAAAGTTAATTAATATCGAAGCAATTCTAATAATTCTTTCGATAACTTTATGCTATTAGTATTCTTTGTTAAAAACATATATTAATCTTAAGCAATTATATTGTTCTTATCTTTTTTTTCTCTTTCTTCTTTCTTATATTTAAGATACAATCTTCTTAATTAACAAAGAATAGCTATTTTAAGACTTAATCTCTCTATTATAAACTTTAAAATTTATTGCTAATTTAAGTTTTCTTAAATTTAAGTTCTTTAAAAGATTATTAGCGTTTTTGTTAATAAAATTCTTAATTGTATATAGGTTGTATGCGTATTATTAGTATACTATTTATATATATTACTTAGTACAATTTAATATAAGATATTTAACAAATTGTACAATTTAGTTTAAGATATCTATAAATTGTTTGCACTAATAGTATAATAATTGATTCTTAATATTAAGATTAATTCTAAATATAGTTCTATAATAATTTACAAAATATTTATAAAATATTTATTTTTTTCTTAACGTTGTTCGAAGAAGAATTTTTAATAAGAAGTTAAAACAAAATACGTATAATTTTACTATTTTATTGATAAATAAAAATTACTATTGATAATATTATTATTAGAATAATTGATGGACGATCTAAAAATCTAGAATATTCGATAACTAGTTTAAAGTCTAGAAGACGACAAATTTAGAGCTTTATTCTCGAGCGTTGTTATAGCGACAACAATAAAGAAGAACAAGAATATCTAAATGTTCGCAGAAGAGATAAATAATTACTATAAAACGACCGTCTATATAGTCGTAAAAGCATCGCACTATTAGTGTACTAACAGTGCAAACAGTGCAGTTTAGTGTTGCCTCAAAAACGCACCGTTTGCGGTTTACTTAGGCCGTACGGTTTAGTACGAGGCCCAAACTGCATGGTTTGTACGGTTGAGAGTCTTGAGTCGGTGCTCTCCCCGAAATGCGAGCAGACCGGCTACGGCGCTCTGCCTCCTTTGCGCCGCCGCCTTAGCACATCACATCAACGTCTCCGTCACTCCCACAGTTCGCACCCCCAGAAAGACCTACCTATACGGCGTCATCGAAGTTATTATCGACACCGCCAACAGCATCTTCGCACAATCCCAGCAGCACTCGGCAAAGACTAAGTTCGACAGCATATCGAAGATGATCGGCGTCCTCACCGTAAAGAGTTCTCACAATGCGTCGCCATAAACGGGATATTGTACATCGTGGGGAGCGTAGATAAATTTTGAATTCGAAGAGGGGGTTAATCCGATGCTGGCAATACCGATAGAGGTAGGCTGGACGACGTTCCATAGTAGTAAGGAGGCGGTGATGTCTTTGGAGCACTGACTCGGTCTAGCAGTTGAAGGGAAGCTGCAGGTGCTAGTTTAGAAAGTTTTTGAGTGGCTTGAAGGAGATGGTGGAGGCGCATAGGTTGCTGGCTTCGAATCGACCGGGGGTAAGATTGTGGTTGCTGTTGAGTGCGTACGTGCATACATCGAAGTAATTGAAGTTCGTAGATCTAGTGAGCCCAAAGCAAGCGAAGACAAATACAACGATTATGCGTGAGACAAGACATTATGGTACACGAAAATCAGACTTCTTACAGACGGGTATAGGATACTCGAAATAGGACCTTGAGCTACACCCGGAAACTCTTGAGAAGTGGAGACTTGAGATTCTCTCTACGAAAATGGAGTCGTTGCGAAATGGGAGGATGGTCGGACTGGAAACGCGATGTTCGGATACGTGTGTTGCAGAGGAAACCTCGGAGGGCCTGATTCGAGTCCGAGTACGAATACAGGGAAAGGAGATTGGAGATTGAAGACACTTGACGCATCCTCATGACCTTGCACAGTACTCTATCGGGTCCATATTCGATAACCTTACCCTTAAGTCGCGCCTCAGACTTCCTGCAACTTTGCCCCGTGGTTTGAGATAAGGCTGCTGGATCGCACATGTTCGTTAGACTCTCTCCCTTGGTTCCTATATCTCCATGTCTGTTGCAGCTCCTAGTCCGACATGCGGACAAAAGAAGTACCGACCAAATAGCGACAAGAAAAATCCAACAACTCAGACCGATCACCTCCTCCGCGGCCCAGTCGGTGACGACCCTCCTCTTATCATCCCCGTGCCTACCATCCCCCACTTCCCATCCATGATATCAATATCCACCCCAAAGTACCCATAGAGACTATAAAACAGCGCGATACCCCTGAACGCACTCGTCACGATGCCATATGTCAGCCGCCGAGCTGGCGGTGCCCAATCATCCATAACCATGATAACCTCCCCATACGACTGCACGTATTTGTTCAATCTCAGAAAACCGTCTTGCTTGTTTTTAACGACCGTGGCGAAGATATCGGCGAGGGCTTCGATGATGCAGAGGTCCGTCTCGGTTTGGTACACGAGGGATTTGTAGTTGGAGAAGCGGAGGGAGGTCGAGGTGCCGGGGACGCGAAGGGTGACTGCGTTGTTTGGAGGCGTCCTAGCCTGGGATTCAACTGGAGTCATAACAATGGTAGGATTGGCTCACCTGAAATTACTGAAATTGTTGGTGGAGCTGAGGGTGAGGTTGGTGACTGGAGGAGCAGCAATGGTGGGTGTGTAAAGCTGACAGACGGCGATGTAGAGAGCCACCACTGCGAGCTTCATCGTGCTTGACCCTCTGTACTAGAGGGGATGATTCCGAACCCGGGAGGAAGCGTTAAGGTAATGGACAGGTTGAGGTTTGTCATTGTTGGTCGAACTGTGAAGAATGCTCCTCGTAATCTGTCGTGAGCCAACTTTGTCGCGTCCTCGATACGCCAACGTACTGGCGATATCCGATCTTCGCGACGAATAGCTGTCTTAGATCTAGACCAAATGTTTAACATTTACGCGACGTGCAGTTCAGAGGATTTGAGAAACAATTGTAGCAAACATTACGTTGGCCGACGACGTCTTAATCGATCTTGAAACATTTCAAGAACAGAAACGGTTTCCTGCCTCAATCTCCCCAACTCGCCACTGTGCGAGAACGAATTTCATACTCAAGCCTCACGACTTAGACGAGTACTGCAAAGTCGATAAGTCACAAGATTCAACGTAATTTTAAATCCTAGACGGATTTCGAAGCTCTAGTTACGGGAAGGACGATCAAAGCTATTTCCAAACCTTCACTAGGTAAGTCACGTGATCGTGAACCAGAGAATAGACTGAGTAATAGTCTTCCCATAACTGTAAGAAGAGAAGCCACGGAAAGCCCGCAATAGTGCTGTAGCGGTGCTCCAAGATATCCGATCTTAGCATCTGCCTGCGTCCAGACTTGAGATCAAATATTGGAGGCCTGACCAGCGTCAAACGCGATAGACATAAGTGACCCGACATGAAAGCGGAAGAAGAGAAGAGAGAAATCGAAGCTCGATTGCATATCGCTCACTATACGACTTGAAAAGCAGCTAAAACATTCTGAATGCAACGACGTCAGCAAAACACCACTAACATCTAGATTAAGATTGAGCCCTACAATTCTGAGCATACTTCCATAGCGGGGGCTATGAATGAAAGGCATATCAGACGTATCTTATTAGTTATCTTTCTTAGACCAATCGCTGATATATATAATACAAGAGCTTTGCTCCTATTCTTCAGCCTATAACACAGGTGGAAATTGCTGGACGCTTTCCTGTTCCCCAGAATGCCTTGTCCTGATCTTCATGCTTTACTTGCTGACCTTGAACACGTTGAACGTGCCATTTGGCGTACGCTGATATCCAGTTCCGAACATGACATAATCCTGGACAATGGCAATGCCTCCCTGCCAGTAAGTATCCAGCGTCGTTTCCTTGATGATAGCCCCTGTGTGCTTGTTCAGGGGAAGCAGGGTACCTGGAGGTGTCTTCTGCAAGATCCCCACAAACGGCCCTGAAACTCCGACAAGGACCACGTCGTTGACGACCGAGGGCGGCACAAGCGACGAGCTATTGCGCGGTACCGGAGTTTCCCACAAAATCTTTCCATTGCTCAAAGACGCCGCGCCAAATGCACCGTTCGAAAGTTTGGTGCCGTCCTGCAGCTGCCATGGCGTGCGCAGCGTATTGACGGCTGTGTAGTAGATTGCGCTGCTGTCCACAGCGACGCCCCAGATCAAGCCGCCTTCGGTGCCGTCCGGGCTCGTAGCGGTGGCCCAGAAGAGTTTGCCGTCCTGCGCAGAAAGCCCGTAAAGATTGCCGTTCTTCTGCCCTATGACGATGGTGTCTTCGCCGGACGGTGTGTTTGGAGACGCAGGGATGAATGTTGGTGCCATACCGAAATCAGCGTCGGGGCCAGGATTGGGCGGACATGCGCCGGGATTAATCGTTGTAAAGCCTGGAAGACATGCTAGGTTCCATGCATCCAGAGGGTTGAATTCACGAAACCATGCAATGTGCCCGGTTGCGGTGTCGAAAGCGATGACGGATTCCTGGTAGAGACCTGGAGGTGCGCAAGGGTCTGTGGTGTTTTGTGAGTTGGTGGCAGTCGTATTGGCTGTCTTATTCTGGCAAGCTGTGTACGAGTCGGGTACAGAATAGACATTGCCAGTGCCTATGAGAACTCGATTACGTGCCGGATCAATGGCAGGCTGAGAACCCCAGACGGCGCCCCCGGAGAAGTTCGACCCAAGAGGAACCATTGTCTGCGTCCACAGGAGTCTAAAGTGACCGTGCTGGAATACTAGACCGTTCATATTTCCGACGAACGAGCAGCATACGTACCCAGGGATGAAGCCCGCTACAGATTCTTCGTCGCTGGCGGTTCCCACGAATATCCTGCCCTGCCACACAGTCGGCGACATTGTGATAACTGCAGTTGGATGGTCATTCAACTGGATCTGGTCTACTAGCTTCCCGTTTCGCTTGTCAACGGCGAGGAGGAGTGCATTGGCTTGTGTTCCCAGGATGAGCACGTTGCCACTCAACGTGGGCGTTGTGCGTGAGCCAGTGTTCACGATTGTGCGAAGCTGAGTAGGTACTGGCCTGTATGCCAAAGAGATCTCTGAAATGTTTATTTGCCAGAGCACCTTGCACTTGTTGTAGTCAAGTGCCACCAAAAGGCCACTCCAGGTGGGGTAATACACAATGCCGTCGACAACGAGGGGCGTGGCACTTACTCCTTTGGAGTACTCCTTCTGGCAGACTGGATGAAGAGAGGCGACATTGGCTGCGTTGACTACAGCGTCCGGGGCTGCCAGACGGTTATTGTAGACGTCGGCACCCCAGCCAAGCCAATTACCATTGCTTTTTCTTGGTGGGCCATGCTGATCGTAATCTCCCTCTTGCAATCCACCGGCGTCCGAAGTGATTACTGAGCTACGAGCGACGGAGCTGAGAGCGCCAAGCGGTACAAAAGCAGCTACCAGTAGGAAAGAAAAGATTCTAGAGCCAATCATGATCAAGACAGAAGTACCTGCCTTGAGAGTACATCTATAAAGGGACCAAGTGAGCAGAGTCAAAGCAGGGCTTCGTCACAGGCTATGTCGGGATGCAGGGGCCTGAGACGCAAACAGGAGGGTACATTCTCCGTTATAAGCATCCTGTGAAACCTATGCATGTTCGCGGAGTATAGTAGGACTGACGCAAGCTTGAGGGTAGTCGACACCAACGTAGGACTAATCGAATAGGGAAGGGGGAAGCGATGAGCTCGTAAGATGATTTTGTGCAAGATGCTGACAGGCGCAACGAGTGCAAGGATACTTGAGTCTAAAGACTGTGCTAGGGCAACGCCTCGCCCACTCCTCCGTTTGAAGGGACGACTGCGATTGGCTGTTCCTGGACCTGGACTGGCGTACCTCCTCAGGTCAGAGAAACATTGATTTCTCGCCGTCCTTGGGGTTTGCAAATGGACTGACGAGATGCGACTATCCATACCAGCCTCCAGCTCCGACCTCGTAATGCCACTTGTCAACGACAGTTCGAAGCGAACCGATTTTTGGCAGATGACGAAGAAGTGCAACATCTCCATCGTTGAGTTCCGTCTCGGTTCGTGGTAGCCGAAGGAAATCTTGGCGCATATTGATCGGGCTTAGCGTACGGCAGGAACTGGACCACTTCGCCTTATGTTGCCCTTCCAGAAAGGCCCCACTTTGATCTCCCACCAGCTCTTCCTTTCACCATTCATACTTCATCGGATCACTTTAGCCTTATCCCTTCGGACCGTATGCGGTGCAATTGATGGCCGAACTTCCCCAAACCGGAACCCGCGGACCAGGACATGGTCGGCGGGGAAATCTTGAGCGAACACAGCCGAGAGATCCATCGGCTCGTTCAGAGTGACGATGGTCATGCGGGGGTCATGCAGGCATCCTGCACATGCAAGGTTGAGAAGTCGGGGAAGCTCGGATGACGAAGACTCAAGTCAGGTGCAGAGCATCCACCGGGACTCACGGGGATAATGCACTTCTAGTCCGATGCATCTGCAAGTGGGAGGGAGCAAAGGGAGTCGAAGCGAGCACGTGGGACATCGGTACTCTTTTATCCATTGAAAGGTACTTAGCCGAGAGTAAGCAGACAGCCAAGGGGCAAAGAGATTAGCTTAGAGGAGGAGCAGTGGTGATGATAGCGGCCTCGTCCGGGCCTGTACAGGGAGGGTTCGGGGAGGGGAAGTGAACTTTCCGTATACCAAGGTGGAGGAGCGACCGGCTTTTGTATGTACCGGACATGGTGTACAGCGGGATTATAATTTCATTGATTCCTCCACAGGATTCTTCGCTGAGAAGCATTGGATAGTTAGCTTGACGCGTCATACATCAATTGATTCGTTGATCGTACGCTACGTCATTGGCTTCAAGCTCCAGCCAATTTGTGCCAGTCTACAGCTGATCGATCCTGCCCAAGAGCCACTCAAGATGGCGATAAGTGACTCGTGGCTGGAATTCAGGCTGCATGTGCCCAGCCAGATAACTCTCGGCCCACATCAGTCCCCGCTCATAGTGCTGAACTCCCATGATGCCTTGCGGTCCGTCAAGTCCATCGGCACCGTTCGCCGCGAAGACGGCCGCATATTGCAGGTCGGGAAGCTGGATGTCGATGGGGGTCGCAGGCTGCTGGTCGAAGCCTAGCTTGCCATTCCACGTCATGTTCTGGATCGCCATCAAGGTCCCGTTGGTGATGATGATCATGTCGAAATCCCCGTTGCTGACAAGAACACGGTTGGTAGCTTCGATGACTTGCGGCAGGACCTTTTGGATAGGATCGGCAGAGAAATCGCCCTCGGCCTCGGGGCCACCGGTATAGTAACCACCGGCCGATTTGTTGCCACCGACGAAGACAGGATGAGTAGAACACTCTGCCCAGTCGACGTACTGTGGAGCGTGCAGTGCCGCTTTCACGTCGGAGCGGTTGAAGTAGACATCGGCACCCTCTGGCGTGTACACAAGCTGCGTGGGAAAGCCGATGACATCCCACAGCAGGGGACACTGCTGATTGATTTCGTAAATGTCAAAGCAGGGATTGATTTCCAGTAGGGCGTTGTCAAGCAGGCTGAAGACGTCGCAGCTCGCTTCGGAAGTCAAGTTCAAGTATTTTGACGGCTGGTAACCTGAAGCTGGAAAGGTGAGGTACTTCTCCCTAAGCGCAGCATATCCGCACGACTGGTCGAGTTTCTCCATCTGGGCGAGGAATGTATCATTAAGGTTGAGAATGTCTTGGTGAGCTTGCACAAAGGGAACAGCGACAACTTCTTCTTGAGTGTACGTGAAGTCACCAATGACTGGGTCGTACATCAAGGCGCCTTGAAGCACGTGTAACATTAGCAAAAAAATTCTGCCTTCGCTCATTGACACTTACCAGAAAGGTCGTAGTAAGTTTTATCTTTCTCGTCCAACATGGCAGCGGAGATATAGGGCACGTATCGACCAGCATAACTTTCGCCCGTAACATATATCTTGAAATTCTTAATCCCGAATGCCTTTTCAAAGTTCTTGAAGAAATGGATGAAGTCCTGAGCGATCTCTTCCTCGGACGTGGCCGTTATATCTCCAATTGAGTAGCCTGTGCCGACTGGCTGCTCAACCCTGTTGCATAAGTTAGCCTCCATTTAAGCGATCCTTGAGCGTGCTCTGGCCAAGAAGCTTCGGCTAGGAATGTCGTACCATAGCATGTTGGTCAAATTAACCCACGAGCTAGATCTGTCAGTAGAGGTCTGTAGACTTGAGACGCCTGGTACACACTAAGGATTCTCGACCGGGGCATAGGTTCCCGGCTGCCATAGGAATCTACCCATCTCTTGCAAGAAACCTTCGAGCGAGGAACACCCGGGGCCACCGTTGAGCCAGATTGTCACCTCGTCAACCGGCTTCCCGATTGTAGGTTCGAAGAGGAAGAAGAGTGCTCTCGACGTGTTGCTTTCCGATATCGGCATAAGCCCAGAGTACATCTCTCCGACGTCGAAATTGACCTCCGGGAGCGACTCGACAACATATTCTGCATAGATCAGTAAGTTACGTTGGAGGTAGAAAGAGGATCACAAACTCTGACTGGCCGTGGTGTTGAATCGACGAGCTGGCTTAGGCTTCGCAGTACCATTCGTAGCACGCTCTGTGAGTCTGTCGCGGGTCGCCTCTCGCACTATCGCTCGAGCCCTGTCTTGTGCCCTTCGTGATCTGGAGCCCAGACTGGGTCGTCCGGCGGCAAGAGCTCCATCCACCACCAAGGCGGCGAAAACCAGTGACGTACACAATTTCTGAAATAACATTCTGAGGATGTCGCAACAAGTTCCGCAAGCCGAAAAGGATGCGATGAAGAGAAAGATGAGAAGGGAAGTACTCGTTCATATGTATGGCTTACATTGGTAGAGTATCGCTGCGAGGGACAGCAACCCCTCTTGAAGGTTACCTCATCCCAGAGTACAAGGCACATCCGCCTTCCCAAAAGATCATAGTACCTTTGATAACATCAAGCCATTGCCGGTATGCCTGCTTCAGTCTAGGATCAAAGCTCCGACGTCCTGTAGCCATGATAGGCCATCTATTGCATACCCTCAGTGTAGATCCACAGACCGACGAGAAAGCTCATGCATGATGCAGCTATTGCGCAAGCTTTCATGCATGCTCTGGTCCTCATCTGTGACGACCAGAAAAGGTTGGTAGATAACCAACCTCGGTCGCATCTCGAGTGAGATCCACTCCCTCTTTCCCATCAACATCTGCGGGAACATCGAACAACCACTTCGATGGCCCACTCCACGGATAAGGATTCAATGTCGTGCAAGATAGGTTTCATGGAAGGGAGGGGTCGGTTTCCTCCAGTCTAAAGTACAGAAAATTGTCGCACCTTCCTATCTAGTCATAGCGGAGCAGGATACTGACGGCAAGAACGGCAGCGTTAGACAACGGAACTGTGGCATCCGCAATTCTTGGCACGACTGACAAGCTGCAAGATGATGCAGCGCTCCTTCTGGCCATCACTAAGGCAAGTACCACTATCCATCTTGAATAGTCAGTGTCTTGATCAAGTACGAATCAGCCGCAGATCCCGGCGATCTCTTCCGGCTCGGACAAACTGACGGCCCGAGCCACGGGCGAAGTCCTTTACTCGCAACCTGAATCGCATCGTTACCGCGTCAACGTTCTCACTCACGTCCCATGCGACCAACTCCATAGACTAATTGTGTATGTTGTGCTTCCCCTATGACTGTCGTTTCGGACAGATATCCCTTAATGCCACGATAAGCAGGATGTACTATCTCCCCAGCTCTGACCAGTCGATTATCAGGCTAAGATAGAAATATCTTATAAAGCGCTCACAGACTTACTGGGCCTTCTATTGATGTTCGAGTCAATGGAGTCACATGCCCAGGAAGGCGCCTTGAATGCGTACGGGCCACGCACGTAATCGTGCCAAGTACATTAAATAGAGCCTTGATCTTCCGACGTAGTTGGCGCAGTCTGGCCTATGCTCGTCAAAGCTATCCTCCCAGTCTCTCTCCACAGTTCGAGAGTCCATGATATTTCGTAAGGAACTGTTTCAGAGAAACGTCTCCAAGACACCATTGTGTTGTAGCGTGCATTGCCACTCAGCTGGACATCATCCGAGATTTTGGAAAGGGAATGCCGTAGTAACTGGGATGAGCAGCTGAGGAGCAAGTATCCCGGTTTCGACAGGGAAGATCTGAACCAATCCATCACCATGCTCAACCACCAGGATCACGTCAGTATGTCCATGTCAGGCCGGCTTTGGCGATTGAGTCAGGCGGTGGAAATAGCACTCATTCTCGAGGAGCGATGGGCGGCGGAAGACTTGTTGCAGAAGTACATTACTGATTTCATGGCCGTCAGAGAGCATTATGATGAGCGTGGGCATTGAATTGCTGCGGGTCGCCAGGTCTGGGCTCTGCTGGGTGGTGGCTTCCTGGCTAAGGCATTGCATGTGTCGGAGGAAGCGATTGCCAAGTATGTCGATTGTGTGCTCGAAATACTCACACAGCGTTTTGACGTTGGGCCTCAACGCCCATGCAAGGGTAAGAGTATCAAGGAGATGGTCGAGCTCCTGGACAAAATCTGGTCAGAAATCAAGCCGTTAGAACCCGATAATTCAGAACTAGTAAACTACGGCGAGGCTGTTCCAGCAACCTTCACGCACAAAGGTGTAAGTGAGGACGAAAAAGCCGAGATGGAGAAACGGCTCGAGATTCAGCTTCCGACGGACTTTAAAGAATTCCTTTCCTCGAGGAACGGGTTCTATCATGACAAGCGGATTGGTAATAACAATTTGTTCACAGACGCGTCGCATATGGTTTGGGAGCAAGGCCCCTATGGATTCGAACTCATGTGCTGGGAAGAGCTCTCAATTGCGTTCCTTCGTTACTTCGAATGACCCAAACCATTTATGGGTATACAGACCGGCAGTGGTCTTGACGAAGGACGGCAGTTGTTGATTGAGCCTCGATCAGTCAAGGAGGCGATTATGGAATTTGACAGGAAATAAATATGAAAATTCAGTTGAAGGGACGAAGAGGGTTCTGGAGAGGGCTGCCACAGACTTTTTTGGAGGTTTGGAACAACTGAGGGAGATGGAGTGGATAGTGAATGTTTCGTATCACTGGAATACTGGGTCCGTGTCATATGGGTACGTCAATGCTCCAAGTCCCATACGAACCAAATCCATAACCGGCCTGATAGCTCTTTCCAAATATTTCTTGAGGATCTGCTACTACAAGCGCAGGAACGTCTACAGAAGGTCAAGCACAATGGTGAAAAGGTAGAGAGAACCAAAGAGCTCCGTGAGTACAAGGAAGGAATAGAAAGAATCGAGATCGCGCTAATGAAGGTGACGAAAGTAGCGATAGCGACGAAGGTGCGGGTGAAGACAACGAGAGGAATGAGCCTAGCGACGGTAAGAACGCAGACAAGGAAGAAGGGATAGGGGAAAACGAGCTAGAGTCTAAGGACTATGGAGAAGATAAGGCGGAAACAGTAAGCAAGTGAATGCGGAGCATAGACAATATGGACAATGGTGGAAGTGGAGCGACATCGAACACTAAAGGCAGAACTCACACACAACGCGATGTACACCTTGCCTGAGGAATCAGGAATAATCTTTATTGACGATTGGTTACCAATGCAGACATTTGCATTCCTCGCCAATGTCGGCCGGTCATTCATTGTTATTGTCGCACGACTTACCTCCTCCACTCTTATATTTTCATCGCTCAAAAGGACTCCGAAGGTCTAAAGCTCTGCGTTTCGAACGTTCGACATGTTACTTGCAGTCATACTCTTGCAGGCTATTTGGTCCCGAAAGATCTGGGCCCAAGCCAGTCTACCAGCCTGTGCCGTATGTTTTCCTACTGAATCCATGCAGGGCTCTCCAGCCATTTGTTGACAAAGCTTACTTGACCAAGGAAATCTGCCTCGAAAGTTCGACACCGGCACAAGGCAAGTGCTCGAACGTGGACATTGGTTGTCTGTGCAGTAACGTCGAGTATATCGATGTACTTGCTTGCTGCCTGTCCAAGACTTGTAATGCTGCTGATCAGCAAGGTATGGTCATCCCCTGGGGCATCTTTATTGATAACGAAAGCTTACTGGCTTCCAGTTGCTCAAGCTTTTAATCAAGCCCTATGCGCCGGCGTCAATGTCATTATCCCAAATTTCCTTGGTTGCGGAAATGCTTCTACCACCAGATCATCTGCAGTAGTCGGGCCTGCATCAACCACCGTTCATCAAGCCGGCATCGAACTGGCAGTCACCGTGCCCACTACAGGCGCAGTCGCTAACTTTAACGGTCACGCGCTCTTGACTGGCACATGTTCGATCGCACACCCAGTGCTTGCGACAGTCGACAATGGTGGCTTGATGGAGTATCCTAGACTTGGTTGTTCGAATGAAGATCCGGGGTGTTGCCCTTTCGATATTCACGTCGGTGGCCCGTTGAGTGTGTGCCCAGAGGACTATACGACGACCAGCGGAGCGTGCTGCCCATCGTAAGCTAGCTATTCGAAAATGAAGTGACGAGGACTATCGTAGCTGACTCAACCATGCAGAGGCTGGTCCGTGTACACTTCTGATCTTGCAGGCCAGACGCCTTGTTATACCACGACGCCCTTGGAGCTTGCAACGTCCACCACACTCAACATCAATCAACGAGACGTCGCAACTTTTACGTCGGTATCATCCGGACCTGTACCAACAATGCTCCAGAAGCGCCAATCCTTGCAAGCAGTCCACGTTATATCAACGCATCTCTTCACTCTGAGATATAATCTAGTACCCGCTAAGAAAGCGTCTCTTTCTCAGGGAGCAAAGGCAGGCATTGCGGTCGGTGCAACGATTGGAGGGTTGCTGATCATTGGCCTCTTGACCTTCTTCTTCTCAGGGATGATGCGCCGGCGCCGTGAACGGAGAGCTGCTGCAGCAGCCGCCGCATTTGCTGCCAACTCGGGAATTGCAAGCCCAATGACAGGATACTCAACACATCCAGCTTCTACGTTTCATGGACAGGTTGGAATGAACGGCCATGCCGGGAGATTTGTGCCGCAAGGTATGCACCCATCTATGTCGAATCAAGCAACAAAACCATCGTCACGGAATGGGGCGTCTCCACCGCCAGTAAATGCAACGCCCATGGAATTGCCTGCTGCTGAGCCGGTCGCACATCCGACTGCGTCGCCAGAAGCAAGAGCTGCTTTTCAAGGTGGAGCGGGCCCGCTAGAACAGCATCCTTTTTACAGCCCCACAGGAGGAGATCTTACTTAATCTGGATCCTTATCGATGTTCAAGGCGTATTTTTGTGTCCTTTATTGGTGTACCGTTGCTTCCACAGAATCAGGTCGAGTCAAGTGGAGCCTAAGCAAGCTCGTGACTCCAACTTGTAACAGGTATCCGGGGCTAGCCTGATCGTTATCTCTATGTGCCACTACTACAAGTAATCCCCTCACTTCCCCATCACCGGAGAATCTTCGAAGAATACATACGTTCTGTTCCCGTTCACCTCATGCAATATTCCGAATCTTGGGCATATCCGAGCTGTGGCGTACGTGAGTCTTAAAATCTTTCACACCACGTGTGCATGCTAGGTCAATGATTTCGGGCAAAATCCCGTATGCCAATGTCTCGGTTGTGAGGAGCTCCTCCGCATCCAGCTCAGGCTGTGATTCATTACGTACACCCTTCACGACCCCATCTTCTGGACCGACGGCCAGGCAATTGTCCGGCTGCAAGTTGCCCCAGAATGGCCTTTGACTTGTGTAAGAGGATGCACAGATGGTAGGACCGATGATCTAACCGTGTATCAAAGAACACTTGGATCCAGGAGCAGTCGTCGACGTGGGAGCCATCTTCGGGCCGGCCAGACTCGGGTGAGGCTGGAGGCATTCCAAGAGGCTGCACATGTCCATAAATTGCTCCATGCTGGTGTTACATCTTCAGTCTCGATTTCCCTCTGATGCAGATCTCGGTGATGGTCGTGGTCGAGGTAGCGAGGTAGGCTTAGTGGAGCTTTCCGCACTGATGAATCTAGACGTGGGAGGCCCGTTGGACACTTGACCCCATTGATTCAATCCTTAAGATACTTCGATCGTGCTCTAGCTGTCACGCCATTGCGTCGTCCTACTAAGCATACAGATCAGCTGAGGCCAGAGCGCAACGGCAGGAAATGACAGGGACAGAACGTGGTAAGCGTTGTCAATTCCACAAATCGGTGCATATCAACTGGCCTAATGACTACCGACCATTTTCTGTGGTGGAAGGCCACAAGACGTAGAAAAGCGGCCATAGCTGCGCAAACTTAGGAACGACGGAGAGGGAGAATTATCGATACTTTTATTCCTTGGCGTTCGCGGAGGGCAGGACGGGCCGAGGGGCGCGGAATCACTTGCCAGATTGCGACAGCACTTCTTTCGTCCCTGTTGTTCTCCACCTCAAGCCTATTTGTTGTGACAGCAAAGGCTGCCTGACCCTCAAGGACTGCTTCAAAGTAGTTGGGAAGACACTTGTGCCTAACATGAGACGCAGCGCTCACGCATGTCAAAGCACGAGATGACATGGTCCTAACCAAGATGTGGTCACAGATTCGCTGCACCCCCGCAATGCATCACCAGCAGGATGCGAGAGGGTCAGGCATCCGAGCTCGAGCGCAGTATCATCTCCTGCGAGGAATCACTTGCTCTTTCGAGGGTGCTGTAGTACTCTACCGGTAGCGTTCAGTGTTCTGATCATCTGGACATGTCCAGTAGGGCTGCCTGGTAAAGGTCGGTAAACTCTCACTCACGGCAAACTTCATCGCAATGTCTACAAAAGTACAGCGTATGAACCTTGGTCTTACTCTCTTCTCTGTACATTGTGTCAATATGTCCGCATGCTTAATATCGTCCTCCATTTGCTCACAAGAATGCAATTGTTCTTGTCTCGGTATTCGAGCTGCAGTGCTACTATCCTTGCCCGGTTCTCCAGGTCCGTGCCGACCCTCCCCCCTCAAGAGTTGCTTTGCCTCCTTTGTTTCATCTCTGCTCAATCGCTCGGTGTGGAGCTACTGGCG
>JAABUJ010002818.1_pt1 | contig 20562 bp, 22 predicted proteins | sample 5559131 | NCBI WGS metagenome assembly JAABUJ01 (sample SAMN10711875, study PRJNA513366) | rock metagenome | isolation source: Antarctica rocks | place: Antarctica: Victoria Land, Mt New Zealand nord | collected 2016-01-07 | reverse complement strand
TTATGAATATATATTTTTATCATCTGTACAAAATTTATGAGTAACTATAGTGAAATAACAATGCTATCAACTTAATTAAATACTTTGTTCAAGTCCGTACAACAAGACAGTATTTACACTTAAAAATTATATATTTAACTACAACAATGAGTTTTTATGATAAATCTGAATAGACAGAATTATTATATATATAAAGATCTTTCATTTTTGAAGATTTTATGTATATTGCTTCATAACTGAAAGTGAAATTTATAAAATAAGCAAGATTTATATACAAATTTCTGTCAAAAGCTGCTGCATATTACTGTCAAACTTATATATAAAAATTACTCAATAACATTGTTATTTCTCTATACTTTTCTATAAAAATTTAACAGTTGATAAATCTATATATATATAGTTATACTGTCTATTCAGTTTTGTGCAAACTATTTGTTTATTGTGATTTTAACATTAAAACACTGAATTTGAGTGTGATTTTCAAAAAAAAGTTCTGAGCGAACCGAGGAGCCAACATTCTAGGAATTGCTGTAGCGCTAGTGCGGAACTTTTTGGCGGCGCACAAGTCCAATATCACGAACTGCGAGCGCTAGGGCCTTAAACAATTGTGCAACACTCGATCATCCTTGGAGCCTCAGCAAAAGCGTAGGAGCAAGATGACGGATAACAAACCCACCTCCGCAGAGACGATGCTTGACGGCGCAGCATCACAGGCCTCGAGGGATCCTCAAGACGTTGCCAAAGAATATGACCTCCTACCCAAACTCATACCGCACCTCGACCGCCATTTGGTATTCCCTCTTTTGGAGTTTCTAAGTGGGCAAGAAGATGGCGACGAGGGCACGGAGATCACCAAGACGAAATACGAACTTCTCAAGCAAACAAACATGACGGACTACGTTGCCAACCTCTGGCAGGAGATCAACCACTCGGATACGATACCACAGGAGTTCGTTAAGAAGAGGGAAGAGGTGCTCGAGAGGCTACAGCTCTATGTGGAGGAAAGCAGGAAGATTGTGGAGCTCCTGGCGGACGACAGTGTTGTCGGAAGCCTTCGAAGCGATAAGATAGCCAACTTGAAGTTTCTGGAGGAACAACATGGGGTGACAATAGATATGGTCAATATACTGTACGAATACGGAAGGTTTCAGTATAGTTGTGGGAGCTATGGCAACGCCGCCGACCTCTTGGAGCAATTCCGAGTTTTGGTAGGGCAAACCCCACCTATCCGTGCAGGCCAGCGAACTGATGGGCATTTAGTCTACCGACACGGACAAGACGGCATCCGCCACATGGGGCAAGCTCGCGTCCGAAATCCTGACGACGAACTGGGAGGTAGCGATGGAGGAAGTCAACAAAGCCAAAGAGACCATCGACACGAAACTGTTCAACAACCCGCTCGCGCAGCTGCAGCACCGCACCTGGCTGATCCACTGGTCGCTCTTCCCCTTCTTCAACTACGAGCCCGCGCGCGACGCCCTCTGCGACCTCTTCTTCTCCGCGCCCTACATCAACACCATCCAGACCAACTGCCCCTGGATCCTGCGCTACCTCGCCGCCGCCGTCATCACGAACCGCAACCGCGGCCGCAACACGGGCCTGTACCACAAGCAGTTGAAGGACCTGACCCGTATTGTTCGGCAGGAGGGGTACGAGTACAACGACCCCGTCACCGACTTCGTCAAGGCCCTGAATATCGACTTCGACTTCGAGGAGGCGCAGAAGAAACTCATCGAGGCTGAGGAGGTCCTCCGTGCTGACTTTTTCCTCGTCGCGGCTGCCGACGCCTTCGTCGAGGCTGCGAGGCATCTGATTTCCGAGTCGTATTGCAAGATTCACCAGCGCATCGATATCAAGTACGCCAATGTCTTTCTCTTTCCCTTCCCGTCCCTTTCCCTTTTCTTTCTTCCCTTCCCTTCCCTCCAAATCCAACCCCTATTCTCCCAAGAGTGGCGCCGAAGCTGACAATTCCCCCGTGCTGGTAAAACAGAGACCTCTCGACCCGCCTCGGCCTCTCGCAGTCCGAAGGCGAGAAGTGGATCGTTAACCTGATCCGCGACACGCGCGTCGACGCCAAGATCGATTACAAGGAAGGCACCGTCGTCATGAACCACCCGCCGCAATCCGTCTATCAGCAGGTCATCGAGCGGACGAAGGGAGGGTTCTTCCGGACGCAGGTCCTCAGGTATGCTTCGTCCACTGTTATTGATTCGTTGTTGTCTATTAGACCTGTGCTGATGGGTTCGGTGGCGTAGTGCGGCGGTCGCGAAATGAAAGGAGGTGGGTTGAGGGCTGCAGCTGCATCTTTGGGCGTTCAATGGGGGTTTCTGTTTGTTTGATTGTTTTAGAAGACGGATTACCTGGGGACCTGTGATCGCATGAGCGTATAGCAAGGGGCATGCGAGCTAGCTAGTGAGCAGTGACCGTATCGCGGTACAGATGTGGGGGCTAAGGATTTCATGATATGTGCTACGTTTGATACACAGAACCCATAGAACATGATCCCCGGCACACCGACCTCCACCCCTTCCACACCCTCCTTCCATCCAAAAAAAACCATTAATCACGCCCCAACCCGACACAGCCTGCCCCCAACCCCATCCCGCCCGACTTCCTCCCACCCCTCACTCCCAACCCCCAACCGCACCCAAAACATCCCATCGGGATCATACCGCCTCTTCACCGCCTCCAAGCGCTCGTAATTCTTCCCGTACAGCTCCTTCTGGAAGTTTGGCTGGAAGGGATCGGCCTGTTTCCATCCACTCGTCGAATCAGTTTGGACCGGAAAGGCATAACGGGAGGGGACGGTGGAAAAGCATTGGAGAAAGGGGGGAGGGGAGGAGAAGACGGACCTCGTTCGCATACGCCCCCGAGTTCGGACTCAGCCGCGTGAGCAGCGGGATGTACTTGTCCGTCATCTTGGCCTGCAGTTCCTCGATCGTCGACCACGCCTCCGTGTTGCTGTACGGTCTATTTTCCCCCACCCGAGGGACAGTTGTGAGCGGACGCTACCGGTGGAGCGCGGGGAAGGACAGGGCAAGAGCGTAGGGCAGGGTAAGGAACGGCGGTTCGGCGGTTAACATAGAGATTAAGGGATAGAACGTACGTGAAGACGACGGCGTGCACCAACGCCTCCCTCCAAGCCGGCAGCACTGCATTGTCCACGGCCTTGGAGACATTCAACCCGACGCCCACGACCGCGGCGCCGTCTTCCACGATCCTCCGCAACGCAGCCGTCAAGGCGTCATTATCCTGCCGGACGACGGAGCGTGGAATCAGTCTGCCCCCGTACTGCGCGACGCCGACCGCCACGGGGAACATCATGGCGTCGAACGCGGACAGGTACGTCGGGAACTGGCGGATCGTAGGCTTGTACTCGATCCCGAGGGCGTCGAGCGTGTCCGTAAACGGCTCCAGGAGGCTCTGCAGCCTGGCCGCGGAGACGTCCGGCGCGATGATGGGCCCGAGGGCGAAGGAGGCGTTGGTGACGACGGCGATGCTGGTTGCGCCGGCGTCGACGAGGGGCGGGAGCAGCTGCGCGTGGTAGGCCGCCACAGCCTGGTAGAAGGCCTTGGGGTCTGTGTTGGCGAACGACAGGTTCGCCGCCGACGTGGGCGTGTCCGCGTGCGCTTTGATGGTGAGAGACCAGACGACGGCGTAGGTGCCGGCGCCACCGCCGCTGAGCGCCCAGTAGAGGTCCTCATTGTGCGTGGGCGTGGCGGTGAGGAGGTTGCCGCGCCCGTCGACGACCTCCCATTCGAGGGTCTGATCGGCGGCAAGGCCGTATTTGGAGGCCAGCAGGGAGTGGCCGCCGCCTTGGGTGTAGCCTCCTGCCAGGCCGACGGTGGGGCACTCGCCTCCGACGATGGCTAGGTTGTGGGCGGAGGCGAAGGCGTAGGCTTCGAAGGCTTGTACGCCGGCGCCGAGGCGGATGGCGGGGCCGTGGTAGTTGGTGCTGCTGTGCGTGGTGACGGTCATGGTTTTGAGGTGGTGAGTCCAGATGGCTATGGAGCCTGCACCGGTGGAGCGGCCGAGGTAGCTGGGTGCGGGTGCATAGGTCAGTTTTTTGGGCGTTGGGGGAGGTTTTGGGGGGGGGGAGGAGCGAGAGAGGGGCCGCACTCGTGTCCCGTGTTCCTAATGATGATTCGGATGTTGTGATCTTTGGCGAACGCGAGGGTTTTGGAGATGTCGGCTGGCTCGCTGACATTGACTGCATAGTTGACGTAGTTCCCTAAAGTGCAGGGTGTGGATTCTGGCGTGAAGGGGTCACAGCTTCGGTTCGCGAAGAAAGGGGCCATGATGGAAGAAGATGACTCGTAACTACTACTGAGTAAGCATTGAGTGATAGGAGCAATATCCAAAGGTATGGACGTGCTGTGTCACAGGTTCCTGCCAGTTTTGCTGCAGCGATTTGCAAACTGCGTCATTGTAGATTGGGTTATGGCATGGTGCCCCCAAGGGCACGGTGGCAACCAATCGACCGTCAAGAGATTCGTTGAACGTTGACCATGTCGGTGGAAGTGGCCAGCAAGGATCGCCGGGGAAACATTTGCAATCGGTAGCGGAGGGGAGACTTGCGCCAAGGAGAGTTGGAAGGAACGGCAGAAGGAAAAACATGACTGCAACAACGGATCGTCCAATGCTTGGCCAGTCCTGTAGAGCCTTTCCTGATGTTGAGAGAGCCATTGCACATAACAAAAGAGAGCGTGTGAACAAGTTGTCAGACTTAGAGATCAATGTGGGGTATACTTATTCATATCAGACGAAGGGTCCCGCTTTGTGTAACCTGTCAGCGAGATCCCGTGCTAGCGAATCATGAAGATGCGAATCCCATGCATCATGCAGGCCGAGCCGGGCAAAGGAGAATGGAGTCTAACCGAAGGAAAAAGCAATGAACAACAGCTTCACTTCACCGACGCGAAGTCGTGCTCGAGAAGTGAATGAAAGTAAAGTTGTCTCCATAGTTCAAGAATAGCAATTGACCAGCTTTTGACGGCAGAAGATTGGGGCGGCCCTGAATGTGGTCGACTATAGCTTCAATGGGGCCTCGATACTCCGTCTATGCCCGTCCATAGAGGTAGATTCTCTCCAACGCGGGACGCGCGGGACGCGGCCGTGAGATCGGCTGGTCGCACGAGGGAGTGACTGCTGTGAAAAGGGCATAAGAAGAAACTAGCTATCCAAACGTGTAAAACGGCATAATAGAAGTCGATAGTATAAATGAAAAGGCCAGAGAAAATTAGGATAGTATGGCATGGAAGGCAAACATGGAATGAAAGGAAGACATGAGAGACAATTGTCTCTACAAGTAAGGGTAGAACGTCAACACACAAGAAGGGTAGAGAGGGAAGCTACCTTACTGTATAAATTAGGAGTGACTTGGAAAAGAGATAGGCAGACGTTCACAGAGAGGAGACAGAACAAGATCCAGGGCGCAGGCGGTGAACTCAGGCCTTTTCGCATTGCTGTTCTTATATCAATTGTTAGATGAAAGCCGAATCGCTGGAGAAACTTGAGAAGACAGATGATTCAAGGAGGTGATGTTCTCGACCGGGATCTTGGAGAGGAGTGCTAGTCTTGGCGTCGTCCTCATCAAGTCTTGCCCACCTCGTACCTTAATGGAAGAGAGATTAAAGTTTACACCGGACAGACACTAAATTGTTCAAGTGCGCTGCCCTATTATGCTTGGACTGCTCTCTGTGATAATGTAGAGGCTGGGCTGGGCTGTTGGTGGTGGGGTCGGGCAAAACTTAGGTTCTCGTCGCTGCATGTACAAAACACTCAACAACATCCTTCCTTCCCGCCTTCATCGCCTGCTTCATTGCAGCCTCATCATGAACATCCGCCCCACGCTCTACCATTTTCCGAATCAGTCCCACAGGCTGCCCACTTACTGCCAAACAGAGGTTTGACAACGGGCCAAAGCCGCCAAGATTCGGATCGGCACCCTTATCCAGCAAGTAATTGGCAAAAGACGGGTCAGAACCCCAAACCGCGAACGATAGGGGTGGACCTTGATAGTCTCCCAGTTCTCGGTTCAGAATGGTCGGGTCTTGGGCGAGCAGGAGGGAGAAGATGGAGATGTCTTTGTGTTCGATGGCGGCGGAGACGACGGAGTGAGATACGGACTTGGTAGGGAAGGTAGTGAAGATGTGAGAAATTATTGGAGCATGTCTGTTCCGGGTCGCCACTTCGAGCATCTCTGAGGTGAACGGGAGGCTGCCGCCAACAGACTCTTGGCCATAGTCTTGGGGCTTGATCGGACGATGGCCTGGGCGGATATCCAGCTTGGTGAATAGGGCTTGGAGCTTGGAGAGCTCGCCGTCGGAACAGGCTTGGAGGATCTGGTTTCTAGTCGTGGGTGTATCTTCGGATGGCCGTTGCGTTTTCGACGTCGGTTCAGATGCTATGTTGTTTGAGGCAACGCCTTCAGTGTCTTGGCCATGGACTTCATCTAGGGACTTGATGGTATCTGCAGACCACGAAGAAGCCATCTCGGATTGCAGATTAATGTACAATGTTCAAATGGAAAGTAAGCGCTGATATCTAATTTCTGGCAGTCATAAATCCGTCAACTACGAGTAGCAGCTTACTTTCTTCTCATACAGGGTGACAGAGGATGGTGTAGGATTCATTCTTACGATGTATTTGGAAATAATATGTAAGAAACATGTAACACGCCACAGCCCCAGCTGTGCTACAGTCCACAACTCCGCCACCCGACCCCACCGTTGGCGAAATTCCCCGAGGGCCAATTAGGGTTAGATACATAGCACAGTCAGGTACTTACTACTTAGATTCAACATCCTTTGCAATGGCTGAGGATATTCGCTACCTCTACAAAGTTTTACCCTTCAACTATTCCAGACGAAACCATTGCGATGATGGGTTGGTTATACTGTCTATCCTTAACTTGCTGACCTCAGATATGCTACCAACTTCCATCCTTTGCAGACGGCACTGCATCCTCTCCGTGCCGCTATCATGTCTTTATGGAAAGCCCTTACCAGGGATTTGGCAAGTGCACCTCTGGGAGGCCCAGCGCTTGGTTGAACCAAAATCTCACTTGCGATGTTATGTTGGTCAGACCACCATCGTACTGACCGCCATCGTTTCTTTTCTGCTTCTTCGCACAGCTTCAAGCATTGTGCAGACGGCACTGTCTCTCATTCACGCTGCCACCATTTCCGATGGAAGCGCCTAGTCAGTTTCATCTTTGGAGCCTTCGGAGCAAGGACCTATGTTTACGACGCTGGAGTTCGTCCATGAAGCCACCGAAGTGTTATCCAACAGTTCGCGCTCGAGAGGTTTCGTCATCCTCCAGCAGACCGTTCTTGCTGCATTCGGTCCTGTGAGCTGAGGTATGCTGGTTCTCGATCGCCCCCATTGTTGGGATCCTGAGTCCTACTCCAACATGTGGCTATGGTGTTGGTGGTTTGCCCGTGAGCAGCGCATGACATGCCCTTTCATCTTTGGCTTGGGAGGGCCGATCATGGAGTCTATAAGTAGTCGAACAAGAGCCCGGTGGCAGTTTCGGTATTATCTTCACAGACGTTCTCTTTGCAGAGAAGGACCGCAACTCCGAACTCAAGTCTTCCACTCATATTTGTCCAGCTCGCTAGACTTCATTTCTAGCATTATTCTCCAGTCTGCAGTATGTGGCTTCCGATTCCCTCATCAGGCCGTCGGCCAGCCTCTTTGTTATCAACCCTTGCAGCCACCGCGGTCCGTCTGGGATTGGTCTCAGCTACACCAGCGCCTCCTGTGCCTGATATACAGACTCATTCCGTCTTCTTCCCCAAAGCCGTCCCTTCGGGAAGAAAGTGCAGACGCGAGAACATTGATTTCGAATGTTTTAAACCCCACATCAACTTTCCGACGTATGTATGAATGTATTCAACAGGACATACTCGCTTGTGGACGCGTCGACACCAACTCGATCTTCTACTCTTTTGGAGCTCAAAGGAAGGACGCCGAAGCCTTCAGGGACTTGAAAAAGGGTGTTATCTACACCGATGCCATGAGCGACGAGTGGTGGCACCTCCTTCATACAACCGCGAGGTTTCAACTGGCGTATCCACCTCGACTGGCCGTGTTCACTGCCCGCTTCTCACAAGCCTTTGCATCCTTCTCGACAGGAGAAATATTTCTGGCCCTTCCCGCCGACTACATGGGGGATTTGGCGCGGAGCCTATACCATCCCCAATGACGACGGGACAACCAATATGTGGCGGTTCTTCGAGTTCCCACAGCTGCAACGCAACCCGCGTCACGACAAAAGATCACGCTTATTGATGTCACCACCAAGGATAGTAATGGCAAACACACCTTCCCACAACGCGTCGGCTGGCTACCCCATGACGACTGGAAATATCCTAGAGTCAACTTTGAATTAGGGAGGGCGAAGGATTTGCCAGTGCCGGGCGTCCCTCAGCAGGTCCCCCCTCAGCAGGTTCCCCCTAAGCCGGTCACCCCCAAGCCGGTTGACCCTAAGCCGGTCGACCCTAAGCCGGCCGACGCTCAGCCGCAGCCGACTTGTACACAATAGTGCGTGGCCCACTCTCCCATTGCTTATCTTCCCCCTGGACGCCCTGGTAACATGCTTGCTGACTTGATACAAAGCTTCCAAAACCTCAGAGGCTTCATTCCGCCCGACAGCCGCAGGTGCGAATGCAGTGATGGCTCGAAGCCCAAGCCTACGATCATTGGTGGCGGGTATCAGTGCCCTAATCAGGTTGCTATCAAACCCGGACGCAAATGATCAATCTTGGTGGAGGGAGCGGCTCATCTGGGGAATCGCGGGCCTGGCGCAAGGAGTCTTTGCGAAGCAGTGCTTCTGGAATGATGATTTGGACAGCTGAATGCTTTCTCGTTTGGTTTGTGTGACGCTTTCTGTCCTTTCTGTTGGTTGAATCATATCAGACCTATTATGCTACAAGTCTCAGTGCAGTTTCGGAGAAGATCAGTGAGATGACATAGGCTCCGTAAAGGGCAAATGCTCAGCTAGGCTGGCCGCATGGCCCTTCGATGCCAGGTTTCTAAGCCCCGAACGCAGGTCAGATCTACTGGTCTGACCCAACCCACTGGAATCAACTGACGCCGGAAGAGCCCTCATACGTGCGTCGCCGACTATCGGCTTGGGTGGCTCGACACAATTGTCTTTGTGCCTGCCCTCACCATATTGGCAAGAATGCTGGAATCTTCGCAAAGCTTACGCTGTGTGTTGAACATGTGGGAATGTACCTCTTTTCTAGTATTGATGTTGGTTGGTATATGGTCAAGAAAGCCAGAGGCATTGTTCCTGACTCTCTGACCCAGGTAGCATTAGTCGCAAATGGCCCTTGGAAAAGAAATCCACTAAGGAATCATCATTCTGTCTCTCCCATATCGATATAGCTAAGACGATTGGATTGCCTTCAGTAATCTTCAGACTCAGATCATCACCTCCAACCATCACCCGCCAGCTCGACATGGAAAACTTCAAGCTTGTGGCCCGTGGGCCACATCTGGTACCTACCTTACGATATCGTTACCACCTCGATCGATCCACGAGCAAAAGCCACATCCTGCTCCGGTGTCGCGCCTGCTCGGTAGGCAATGAACTGCACGAGGAACCCATTGCGCACCAGATACCGGGACAAGCAGACAAGCACCCGTTCAGCCATGTTCCACGTCAACAACGGATTTCCCCTCGGGTCGGGACAGACCGAAAACTTCAAGTTCTCGTTGAAGACCTCGATGCCGTCAGGTAAGCGTTGTACTAAATGACGGTTGTGGTCTTGTGCCATCGCTGTCGCAAGGCCGGTTATGTATACGGCAAGGCGGTTGCCAGGGACAGCATTCTTCTTGACGATCCGAAGCGCGATCCCGGGGACCTCGGGAGTGGTCCATCGTTCCCAGTCGTTAGCTCTGGAGTGGATAAGAGCGGTGGACGGGCGACTAAATGAACAGTCAATGCACGGGACAAGTGTGCTTTCTGCTGCGAACAGCAGGCTTACTCGTAGGGGCCAAGTGGACTGTGCAGACTGCACGTCGAAGCACCACGGAACATGCCAAGCTCAACAGTCCCAGGGCGGCCCGGAGGGACGCCTTGAACTGCTGGAGCGATGGATATGACAGAGGCGAGAACACCGATAGCTAGGGTTGAGCAACGCATCTTGACATGGAGATGTTCGGGGAGGAAGGCAGAATTGGGATTCATCCATCTCTTCCGCTGTCAGAATAACACGGCCGATATGCCGAAGCGCGAGACGAAGAATAAATCTCCGGCCACCTGTAAGCGCACAACCGATAGGTTTCACATCTGTCTCAGAACTTCCACCTCGCGAAACTGAAGATTGCGCATAATTTTACGATAAGAACAGAGACGCAAGGACTTGGAGGGCTCGAAAGAAAGCTGAGACCAGTATGAGTTGTGAAGGTGTGAAGCGCTTTTTGAGTCAGCGGCCTTTCCCAATCGTCTCATCTCACAAGCTTGACCTAGTTCTGATTGTGGCCGCATCTGTAGACAAACAGATCAAATTGAAGGATTTGAAACGCTCCAGCGCGAAGCATAGACCACCTTCACAAATTCAACAAAGATACTCCATTTTCCAACCCCTCTCGGCAGTGTAGCAATCGAGATCCCTGACCTTTTCTATGGACAAAAGCCTCGCATTCGCCGCTGGCCATCTCTCAGTCTCATCCTCCCGACGCAGAGGTAACTCCGAAGGCTTCACCTTTGACGACCAGCCGGATCGTAGATCCTCAGCCTTCCTGACAGGTGACTCATCTCATTTACCTCCGATAGAAGATCTCCAAGAATAGACTCTTGAGAAAGATAGATCCGGAACAGTTCCAAAATCAAGCGGGAGCGGTCCATGAATAGACTATTGAAAGAATATGATCGATTATCCGGAATCACTGAACGGTTCAGCTGTAAAATGTGCGTTCTGAGGGTGGGAGATAAAAGCTGCAAGTGTCTACTAGGCATTGAAGCGGAAGAGGAGAAGGGGATCGGTATAGGAGAGGTGGAAGGGACCCAAATCCCAAGGAAGTGGAGGCGAGCAAAGCGAGAGCAAGAGCGGGATGGATGCCAGAGAAGCAGCGGCTGAGAACACGGGGTCAAGAGTTTGATGGACTTGACACCTCCACGTCAACGCGGACGTATTATCGCATCTACAGGACGAGCCCGTTTGAAAAGTGAAATCCAACGAGCAGATTTAGGATCAGAGAACGACGATGGACAGCGCGCTGTGAGAGGTAAACGCCAGTAAAGTTCCTATACGAGTCACAGGAAATATATGTGGGTTTCCAGAAAGTAATCATCCCCATAAGCCCTACCAAATGAGCCGTTGAGTTCCAGGCATCATAAGAAGGAGGGGCAAAAGTAGAAGATGCGAATAACAATCCGTAGGTCGCTTTGCGCTGAATACCTTAAGGTAGGTAGTACTGTAGGTAGTACTGTACAAGGTGTTGAACTTGTGATGCCTAACATAAGAAACGTACCTTACCTACCTTAGGAAAGGGCAAGTTGGCCCTGATCCCGGTCACTGTTCGGTCGCCGCGCTTTCATCGGGATATCGGACACCTTTTCGCCGAGACACGGTAACACAGATCTTGATACCTTTTCTAATCTCAATCTCGCTGTTCCAAAACTCCGACCGACGCCCTCTCGGAGTCAGCATAGGTAGGAAAGACCAATAGAAACACTCCTTGATTGGTGGGAATACAACTTGGAATGAATTGAAGAAGACTGAGTCACTAATCACTACCTTACTCCCGTCATCCAGGTTTCGAATAGGTACCTCAGGTAGATCTTAACTCCACCCTCAATATTAATATTAATGCCCCGCGACAAGAACTACAAATATGGAGAAGGTTCCGCCACAGTCAATGTCCTCACTGATACTCCTGTACTCATGAGAACACAGCTACATGTATGTAGAGATCTGTACACCTCAGATATATACAAATATCTACCGATTCACTCACCTCAAGGCTACGCAACTCAGTCAGACGGGAAGTTTTCCCCTATTGAGATATCTGGGTGATTGAACTTCCAGAAATCGACCACTCTCACCATATCGTATCTTCCTCAATATCAACATTGGCGATGTCTGGAACAGACCAGAAGCCGGAGCCTGCCAAGGCACTGCAACCCTATCATGGCGACAACGACCTTCAGCAGCCATACTCGCAGACAGAAGCCAACATTCTGCCCGAGACCGCTGAAGAGCCCGCGAAACTCGATCTCGGAGTGGACATGGAGAAGTCTGCCACGTTGTCACCTATGGACCCGGCTTCTTTCCCGGACGGCGGATTGGATGCTTGGCTCGTGGTGCTTGGGGGTTTCTGCTGTTTGTTCTGCAGTTTCGGATGGATCAACTGTATGGCTCTCATCCGACTGAAATTTGGCTCAGACAAACTGATCAATCTTGGCGTCGGCAGGTATCGGGGTTTTCCAGGACTACTACCAAACACACCAGTTACGGCACCTCTCGCCAAGTACTGTTGCTTGGATCCCGTCCATGGAGACCTTCATGATGTTTGCTGGGGTAAGTCGTCCGTCGAAACGCGTCGTGCTAGTGTGCGCGAACTGATCCATACAGGGTCCCATCGTCGGCAAGCTCTTTGACAACTACGGCCCACGGTACATCCTTCTGTTCGGCTCCTTTATGCACGTTTTCGGCCTCATGATGACCTCCATTTCCACCGAGTATTACCAGTTCCTCCTGGCACAGGGTATCTGCAGCCCCCTGGGTGCCAGTGCAATCTTCTATCCAGGCATGAGCTCCGTTACCACCTGGTTTTTCCACAGACGAGCTCTGGCTCTAGGTATTACCGCCACTGGTTCCAGTCTTGGCGGCGTCATCTTCCCCATCATGGTCGAGAGACTGGTTCAGGAGGTGGGGTTTGGATGGGCGATGAGGATCTCTGCTTTTCTAATCCTTTTCATGCTTATCATCGCGAACTTAACTGTGAAGTCGCGCATCCCTCCGTCACCAAAACCCTTGGTTCTGATGGAATTCATCTATCCACTCATGGAGGCCCCCTTCCTCCTCCTGTGCATTGCGTCCTTTCTGTTCTTTCTCGGCCTGTTCTTACCGCTCAACTTCATCATCCTGCAATCACAGGCCGTTGGCATGTCGGCGCATTTGGCAGGATACCTTCTGGCTATCCTAAATGCTACAAGGTAATTGCCCTTACTGCCTCGTTGAGATATCTGACTGACCGCTCGCATTAGTATCTTCGGCCGAACAATACCTGGCTACGTAGCCGACCGGATCGGTCGTTTCAACGTCATGATCTTCATGGCCTACTTTTCGGCTGTCATTGTGTTGGCGCTATGGCTACCGAGTAAATCGAACGCCCCGGTCATCGTTTTTGCCGTGCTCTACGGTTTCGGCTCCGGCTCGATCGTATCCTTGTTACCCGCCCTGGTGGCCCAGATTAGTGACATTAGAAAGATTGGCGTCAGGAACGGCACGCTGTTTGCCATTGTCAGTGTTGCGGCGCTTGTTGGGAGTCCGATTGGTGGGGCGTTGATAGCGCAGGCAAACGGAAGCTTTCTTCATCTACAGATCTTCTGCGGGGTTGTGTTGATGGTCGCGAGCACCGTTTTCGTTTTCTCGCGATATACCTTGGCGGGCTGGAGTCCGACGACAAAGGTTTGAGATACCAGCGTATGGATTTAATGATGTCTGGGATACATGTACGAGTCAGCAGTGTTTTACGAGGACAGAGGTACGGGAGGCCGGCGCTACATCGCAGATATATGTACCGACATTGAGCTACTCAAGGCTTTATATGGCGCCCATGGTCAAGCATCTGTTGGGCGGCTTCAATATCACATTGCTCGGACACAGGCCATTTGGGACGGGCAGCACACACCATGCGGCGGCAGGAAGTTAGCGGACAGGGGTTTGATTTTTAGATTGTTATAGATCATCTATAGAGAAAGCCGAAGCTGACAAGCGTACAGCAGACACGGAGGTTGCAGGAAGACGGAACAACCTCGTGAAAGTTTTAGAAAGCTTGAAAAGTTTTATCACAGGCAAACCTGAACAGGTCAATCAGTGCTACGCGGGGAATTACACAGTGACGGGTAGTCCGCATGAGGACACTGATCAACAATGATATGATCCAAATGCGTATTCCTCAAGGTCTCATGCCATACTGTCTGGGAGAGTTACTATCACCACTACGGGAAAGACAACAAAACCCTCTGCCTCTGCCGTCGAACTTGTACGGACGGAAGATAACAAGACAATGAGGAATGACGAGAAAGGCTGGTTGAGTCTGGAAGCCTCAACACAAGCTTGTCTGTGTTGGCACAATACATTTAAGAAACCACAAATAGCTTTGTCACATCCATCTCACTCATATCGCGATGGAGAAGCAATTGAGCACCTCGCTGTCGTCTAACCAAGCCCTCACTTAGTACAAGTACGACTCACAGAAGCTAACACCTCACCACATCCTTTAGTACGACTCACTACTCCAAAATCAACTTTGGCCCCAATCATGGGGGACAATTCACAATAACCCATTCATCAACGACATACTTCGAGCTCCTCAGAGTCAAAGACTACGACACTGTTGAAGACATTCAGATGGCATTCACGCGAGATGTCAGGAATGGCACCCCGATTGGTGTTCTCGAACAGCCCCCGGAAAAGCAGGCGGAGGCTATGCATATGGAAGCAAGCACCTTAGTCGGAAAAGAACTTGTCCTCTGCCCGATCATTCGGTCATGACTCAACCTGGCACCCGTCCGTTCCTACCGTCTGTACACCCTCAGCTATCTCAGGACGCTGATAGAACAATAAAGACCGAACTCCAAAAGGCAAAAAACAAGCGGGCCTTCAAGACCCCCGATTGAGCCCCATCCACAGTCTCTCCGCTCCTGCCGTGGACCCAGGCACGAGACTGGAAGGGAGAAATATCAAAGGCGTTTGTCATCTATGCAGAGGAGGACGAGGGAGAGATACCCGGAAACGCAGGGCAGACCCCCTGCTTTCTCTTAATCCCCGCCCGGCGAAGGAACTGAGTACTGCGGCACTCTTAAACGTTCCCATAACCTCCAGTGGCCATAGTAGTTAGGCGCTACAACCAAGGTACGGGTCTAGGTCTTGAACGAATGACAACATTCTATCACGGAATACTCAGAGCTCTAATAACGACTGACTTCGAACGTAATTTAGACCTCTGTGCTTCACAGAGGTCCTCAGAGTGGTATGCCACTGACATCATGGTTACTTCATTTGTAGTTATATACTCAGGGTTGGGAGACCGCTCCCGAAAAGTGCAATACCTGGTCTTGTCCACGGACAGTCTTCATGTACTCTTACAGCGCTCAACTACCTTTGCAGGAGATCTCCAATTTTGATGGTTTCCGCACCTAGTTGTAGGGCCGGGGTAGCTTTGAGGGTATGTAAATGGAAGCCTTCGGCGTCTTGACCTGACGTCGAGGTCGCCGAACCGGCGGAAGAACCCGCAGTAAATCAGTAACATGGGATTTATTTAATATAACTGCCTAAAGTGAACGTCACTTAGGTATTTCGTGACACTTTATTCAGATTTGAATGCTCATAAGTCATCCGTCATCCTGTGACCTTGTGTTCAAGCATGCAGCGAGCTTATCACTTACAGTGCCGGCGGAAATTCTGGGCCGCGCAGAATGCTCACAAAAAAAAAACCACTTTTTTTTGAAAGCTCAAAATCCTTAAAACACATAAATACTGTAATTACTTCATAGCCACAGTGTATACAGACATTCTGAATATGCAGAATGATGAATTATATAAATTTCTAATATTTATGAAAGTTCTGAGTCAATTAATACATAAATGACATTGTTATTGCAGTATTTAATGGGTTTTTCAAGTTTTGCTGCTGTTTCATCATCAAAACTCACTTTTTTAATAATTACACATACAATTGCTTAATGATACATCTAAAAATTACTGATTTAATAGATATTTATATAATTCATCATTCTGCATACTCAGAATGTCTGTATACACTGTGGTTATGAAGTAATTACAGTATTTATGTGTTTTAAGGATTTTGAGCTTTCAAAAAAAAGTGTTCTTTTTTTTTTTGCGAGCATTCTGCGCGGCCCAGAATTTCCGCCGGCACTGTATCACTTCTCACTTATCAGCGGCATCCTCCGATAATCAATAGCTACCATCTGACCTAGCTCCGTGACCTGTGACAGACAAAACTTTGGACTTCGGATTCCTGCATTCAGACTTCAAGATCTCACATCATGCATCCCGAAGAGGCACTCAAGAGGAGAGTTGGACGGAAATTGACGAAGAAGAGGAAGCTCCAACGAGCACCGACGGTGGAGATCCCTCAGAGGTTTCAGGACGGAGACGATGCAAACGAGGATGTTGCAGCCTGCAGTGGGCAACAGGCACAATATATGAATCAGTCTGTTTTTTCCATGATTGCAGCGGCTGGTTCCAAGGTCGACTTCCATTCACGCTTCGACGACGAATCAAGCGACAGTGATGGAGAGTCAAGGCAACCAATAAACGCGCGTGAAATAGAGCGGGAGAGGGTTGGGGAGGCACCGAAGAAGCATACAGATGATTTGCAGCAAACATCGGGGCCAATAACGAAGTCTGAAAAGCATCGACGGAAGCTCTCGGAACACAGGCTTCTGAGATCCTTACCAAGGTTGAACTTGCGAACAAACAAGCAGAAGGACCATATGTCTGCAAGTGGTCTTTTACCTTCCATGGATGTTTCCTCAGGCAGTAACCACAGCAATAATACGACACCTCGAGATGCGCCAGTTATGAGTCGGATGCTCGAAGCAGAAGCGCAAGCACATCTACATTCGTCCACGTCACTCTCAGACCGAAGGAACGACATGGCAGCAGTTGTTGAGGATGACGAAGGCGACGCAAGTCCTACAAATCTGGCTGTACGATTGATGGAGATATTCGGCTATAACAAAGCTGAGGAGGTCATTTCTGGTAGGGTCTTTCGCGTTTTCATAGAACAGTATTGACGAACGCCAGAGTATCCGTGCTGGCTGCTTCAGAGCGTTCTTCTGCAGGGCTATATGTACATCACCCAGCATCACATATGCTTTTACGCCTATCTTCCAAAGAAATCTGTGAGTCAGTCAATTCTACCTCTCTGCTCCCGGAGCTGAAGTCCCTAGAATGTCGTAGCCAAATCAGGATATCTGGCGAAGCGTGGCCGACAAAACCCCAAGTTCCATCGTTATTGGTTCAGGCTCAAGGGTGATGTTCTATCATATTACACCGATCCATCGGATTTATACTTTCCCAGTGGTAATATCGATCTTCGGTACGGTATCTCAGCTGCGCTCTCAGACCCGAAAGGGAAGGTGAAGGAGGCCACAAGCTTCACAGTAATAACACACCAACGGACATACTTCTTCAAGGCAGACAGTCACGCGAGTGCAAAAGAGTGGGTCAAGACACTACAGAAGGTCATATTCAGATCCCACAACGACGGAGACAGTATCAAGATCTCTCTTCCAATAGAGAACGTTATCGATATTGAGGAAAGCCCCATTCTAGAGTTTGCAGATACCTTCAAGATTCAAGTCATAGAAAGTAGCGAAACCTATGCGATCAACGAGGTAAGCCTTAAATGATGTCTGTCGCGGTCTTGACTAATCGCTGGTAGTACTTCTTCTCCTTCTTCAGTTTCGGTAAAGATGCCCTCGATGTCTTGCGTCTACTAGTGGACGACACTCTTGCACAGAAACTACCTGCTGGTGCGCTCTCACCTTCTGATGGCATAATCCCGAGGGCAGCTTCACGTGAACACTCCCAAGAACCGCAAAAATCCTCAGATCATCGGTTACATAATCTCCCAGAAGCATCTACCCCTGTACTGCGTGAGAGTGTTCGAGCCACACTGTCACCGCTCTCCCGACATGGAAGCGGTAGGGCAAGCCCCCGTGTGAGCGGTGATTTTGGTCGGTCGAGTGTGGACTTGGGTCGCCGCAGCGTTGATCTTGACAGGGCATTCGGTCGGGCTAGCTTTGATCGTGGTCGAAGTAGTGCCAGTACCAGTAGGATGAGCCTCAGCAGGGATCGACGTGACGACAAGTCGCCTTCTTCACAGATTCGAGGTTCCTCTGATTCATATGTCCATTCACTGGAGCCCGGAACGGAATCATCACAAGCTATTCACCACAGCAACGACACTCGGGTATCGCCCAGTCAGATTCTGAACAGAAGCGATGTCTTTCAGTCGCCTACTATCCAACGTCTTCAAAGATCTCCGTCTGGCACCAGAGATGACACCAGAAGACATTCAGAAGATACAACGCATACCACTATTACGAATCCCATCATCGGCATCCGCCCGCCCACAAGGGCTCAGACGCAGGAAAGCATGCAGAAGCGCTACACAGACACCGGTGGCGATGCCACAAGCGATTCCGAGAGAGGTAGTGGACCAGATCGTGGTCGGTACCAGCAATCCAACTCTTCGCCAACGCTTCAACAACTAGTAAAGGCTGGGGCTTATCCGCTTCAGAGAGCTGCGGGCTTTGCTGGATATCTTCAAAATCAGTCAAAGAAAATGAGTAATCTCTTGGCGACGGAATCTATGGGTTATGTCGAAAAGGTGTCAGGCATGTGGGCTGGTGGGAGAAAACACTACGGCGACGCAGAGGGTATTATGTCGGAAGATCGACTTGATGATCTTGAGGACAAGGAGGATGCCCTTGGCCATGGTGACCGTTTCCGGGCTCATTTCGCTCTGCCGGAGTCGGAAAGACTTCAAGCAACATACTTTGGGTATCTACATCGAGTTCTCCCGCTGTATGGTAAGATCTATATCGGCAATACAAAGTTCTGCTTCCGAAGCCTGCTGCCTGGAACGCGAACCAAGGTATTTTTGAACAAACACATGGTAGCCTTGACGGTGCTGACTTATCACAGATGATCCTCCCTTTGAAGGATATCGAAAACGTAGATAAGGAAAAGGGCTTCCGCTTCGGCTACTCGGGATTAGTAGTCGTCATCCGTGGACACGAGGAGCTGTTCTTCGAATTTGGTCAGCCAGAGACTCGGGACGACTGCGCTGTGACCCTACACACAATGCTCGAGTCGGTTCGCTATCTCCATGAATCGGGAACTCTAAGTCAGGAAGACAAGGACCACGCCGAGGCTGCGAAGGCCGAGCATAAGATGCTACAGGAAGCGCGTCAAGACGGTCATAATGACCATGAGCTGAAGCTGCCCAAATCTGTCAACGAAGCGCCGAACCCGTCGGAAGCGCCACCTATCCTATTTGACGATCCTCGGGTATCTATCATAAACTTTAAACCAACGGAGTCGCTGAGAATCACCTGCCTCACCATCGGCTCGCGTGGCGACGTTCAGCCGTACATTGCTTTGTGTAAGGGTCTCATTGCCGAGGGTCATAGACCGAAGATAGTCACACACGCAGAATTCGAGCCCTGGGTTAGAGAGCATGGCATTGACTTTGCACCAGTCGACGGCGACCCGGCTGAGCTGATGCGCATCTGCGTTGAATATGGCATGTTCACATACTCTTTCCTGAAAGAAGCCTCACACAAGTTTCGTGGTTGGATCGATGACCTCCTATCCTCGGCTTGGAAAGCATGCCAGGACAGCGACGTCCTCATTGAGAGTCCTAGTGCAATGGCGGGAATCCATATCGCCGAAGCACTGGGTATACCATACTTTAGAGCATTCACGATGCCTTGGACGAGGACACGCGCCTATCCACATGCATTTGCCGTGCCAGAGCATAAGATGGGCGGGGCTTACAATTACATCACATATGTCATGTTTGACAATGTCTTCTGGAAAGCCATCGCCGGCCAGGTCAACCGCTGGCGAAAGAAAGAGCTTGGACTTCGGAGCACGAACCTCGACAAGTTGCAGCCGAACAAAGTGCCTTTCCTCTATAACTTTAGTCCCTCGGTAGTTGTGCCACCTTTGGATTACAGTGATTGGATTCGCGTCACAGGGTACTGGTTCTTGGACGAAGGAACCGGTTGGGAGCCACCGAAAGAGCTGACAGACTTCATCCGGAGAGCTCGGGAGGACAAGAAGAGGATCGTTTACATCGGCTTCGGCTCCATCGTTGTCTCGAATCCAGCCGCACTCACGAAGACCGTCATCGAATCCGTCCTGAAGGCTGATGTCCGATGCATCCTATCAAAAGGCTGGTCAGATCGACTAGGAAACAACAACGCGACGGTCGCGGAGGTACCCCTACCACCAGAGATCTTACAGATCAAGTCCGCTCCGCACGACTGGCTCTTCACGCAGATCGACGCGGCCGCACACCACGGCGGCGCCGGCACGACGGGCGCCAGCCTACGAGCCGGAATACCAACCATCGCCAAGCCTTTCTTCGGCGACCAGTTCTTTTTCGGCTCGCGGATCGAAGACCTGGGTGTAGGAATCTGCATGAAGAAGCTGAACGTCTCCGTCTTCTCGCGTGCGCTCTGGGAAGCCACCCACAGCGAACGGATGATCATCAAGGCGAAGGTGCTCGGCGAGCAGATTCGAAAGGTACAGCACAACGTTGACTCCCCAAATCCCC
>JAABUJ010002816.1_pt1 | contig 20564 bp, 15 predicted proteins | sample 5559131 | NCBI WGS metagenome assembly JAABUJ01 (sample SAMN10711875, study PRJNA513366) | rock metagenome | isolation source: Antarctica rocks | place: Antarctica: Victoria Land, Mt New Zealand nord | collected 2016-01-07 | reverse complement strand
GCAAGAAGCAAAGAGGCCCTCGACCACGCCATCGAACAACTTATCCCAACCATACGACCGCAAGATGCAGCCGCCTGGTTCAGACTGCCGTTCTCCGCGTTACATCAATAGCTAATTAGCTCTAGATGTCGAGGTTCTTTACGTCGAGGGCGTTTTCTTCTATGAATTTGCGGCGGGATTCTACGTCTTCGCCCATTAGGGTGGAGAAGATTTCTTCGCAGGCGGCTATGTCTTCTAGTTTGACTTGCATCAGGGTACGGCGGTCGGGGTCCATGGTGGTCTCCCAGAGCTGCGGGGCGGTCATTTCGCCCAGGCCCTTGTAGCGCTGGACCTGGTATTCTTTGCGGCCTTGCTCGATGACGTAGTCGAAGACTTCCTGTGGCGTTTTCTTCTCCACCGGGTCCTGGCTGGCGCGGTTGGCGCGTTTGGCTGGCTTGGCTTCGGCTACGGTGCCGGGAGCAGAGGCGATGATTTCGTTGACGCCTTCTTCCTGGTTTACTTCGTCAGCTTCGTCGAGGTCGGCCTGGGACGGAGATTCTTCCGCCTGCGCTGAAGGTTTGGCTGTGGCGTAGGAGATGAGGAACGGGGCCTGCAGCTGGTTGCCGTGTTTGGGGTCGCGGGCCAGTTGAGCGTACTTCGAGAGCAGCAGACGCATTTCGGCGGAGTTGGCGAGCGCCCAGTCGATGTGGCGTTCGGCACCCTGTGCGTCGGTAAAGGTGAGCGACCAGATCTGGTGCTCTTCATCAAGGACCGGCGAGCCGACGTTGCGGAACTGGTACTCGCGGGCGATCGCGTCGAGTTTCTTCTTCATCTCGGCGAGTTTGTCGGGCGTGGCGAAGTCTTCCTTTTTGGCGGGCTGCGCGCCTTCGTGGGCGAAGATGTCGATGAAGTCGAAGGTGGCTTGGTCGTTGCGTAGACGCTTGCCGACTTTACTGAAGTAGGTCAGGTATTCGTTGAGCTGAGACATGTAGCGGGTGAGGTCTTCGCCTTCGAGTTTCTGGCCGGAGTCGCCATAGGTGAGGACCATGCCGTCGGAGGCGCGCTTGATCATGACTTCGACGTACTGGCGCTCGTCCTTGATGTACTGCTCGAATTTGCCCTTTTTAATGCGGAAGAGCGGCGGTTGGGCGATGTAGACGTGGCCGCGCAGGATGAGCTCGGTCATGTGGCGGAAGAAGAAGGTGAGGAGCAGCGTGCGGATGTGCGAGCCGTCGACGTCGGCGTCAGTCATGAGGATGAGCTTGCCGTAACGCAGCTTGGCGGGGTCGAAGTCGTCCTTGCCGATGCCGCAGCCGAGGGCGGTGATCATGGCGCGGATTTCTTCGTGGCCGAGCATCTTGTCGTAGCGGGCTTTTTCGACGTTGAGGATCTTGCCTTTGAGCGGGAGAATGGCCTGGAACTTGCGGTCGCGGCCCTGCTTGGCGGTGCCGCCGGCTGATTCGCCTTCGACCAGGTAGAGCTCGCAGCGGTCGGGCTGGCGCTCGGAGCAGTCGGCGAGCTTGCCGGGGAGCCCGCCGCCGTCGAACGCGCCTTTGCGGCGGGTGAGGTCGCGGGCCTTGCGGGCGGCCTCGCGGGCGCGGGCGGCGTCGATGGCCTTGTTGATGATTTTCTTGGCGACCTGCGGGTTCTGATCGAGGAAGCTCCCGAGACGTTCGTTGACAAAAGCCTGCACGGTGCCCGCGATGTCGGAGTTGAGCTTGCCCTTGGTCTGGCCTTCGAACTGGGGCTGCGAGAGCTTAACCGAGATGACGACGACCAGACCTTCGCGGACGTCGTCGCCCGAGAGGTTTTCGGTGTCGCTTTTGAAGAGACCGAGATTCTTGCCGGCGGCATTGATGGTGCGGGTGAGGGCGGTTTTGAAGCCGGAGAGGTGGGTGCCGCCATCGACCGTGTTGATGTTGTTGGCGAAGGTGAACTCGGTGACTGAGTAAGCGTCGTTCCACTGCATGGCGATTTCCATGGCGACGTTGTCGCGCTCGGCTTCCATGTAGATGGGCTTCTCGTGCAGCACCTGCTTGCCCTTGTTGAGGTGCTTGATAAATTCGGCGATTCCGCCCGCGTACTTGAAAATTTGCTGCTTACTTTCGCCGGTTTTGGAGTCGGTAACACGCTCGTCGGTGAGGGTGATCTCGATGCCTTTGTTGAGGAAGGCGAGCTGGCGCAGGCGGTTGGCGAGCGTGTCGAGATTGAACTCGGTGACGGTGAAGATGGATTTATCGGGGAGGAAGTGGACTTTGGTGCCGCGGCGCGTGCTGGGGCCCATTTTGCGGAGTTCGGAGATGGGGAAGCCCTTGGAGTAGTCCTGCTCCCAGGCGAAGCCGTCGCGCCAGATTTCTACGTCGAACTCTTCTGAAAGCGCGTTGACGCAGGAGACGCCTACCCCGTGCAGGCCTCCCGAGACTTTGTAGTTGGAGGCGTCGAATTTGCCGCCGGCGTGAAGCATGGTGAGGACGACCTGAACGGCGGACATGGTGACGCCGTTGATGGTTTTGTTGTCCACCGGGATGCCGCGGCCGTCGTCCACCACGGTGATGGAGTTGTCGACGTGAACGGTGACGTCGATGCGCGTGGCGTGCCCGCCGAGGGCTTCGTCGACGGAGTTGTCGACGACCTCGTAGACGAGGTGGTGCAGGCCCTGCTCGCTGGTCGAGCCGATGTACATGGCGGGGCGGAGGCGGACGGCGGCGAGGCCTTCAAGGACGGTGATGTTTTCGGCTGAGTATCCGGAGCCAGCAACTTCGGCTGACGCGGGCGGGGTCGAAATCATTGGATCAGGGGGAAGTGCGCTGGATGCCAAATCTGTCTCCGTGCGGCAGGTGGGTGTGATGGCCGCGAATGTTTTCTGAAAAGGTGAAGAGCGTCCCTGCGTGGCTGCTACAAGTGTATTGTTTTGAATGCTTTGGGATGCTTCGGTCTGGGGTTAAGTATAGCATCTGTGGACCTTTCGGGGGTGCGCTCGTGCCGGTTTGTGCGGGTGCAGGCAGGTGTTTTCTCCAGATGGGCGGAAGGCTTTAGCGCAGAGGACGCTGAGGTTTATGGGACGGAGGGGAGGAGGAGAACGCGGATTTCCTCGGGTGCTTTGTCTCGAGGTAAAAGTGCAGGCTCAGGCACATCTGCACAGGCCTGCTATACAATTGGGGAGTTGTGCCGAAACATTGAAAGTTACGAAGGATCAGTATGCCTAAGTTGAAGACCCATTCGGGTGCGGCGAAGCGCTTCAAGAAGACTGGCACGGGCAAGTTCAAGCGTGGCCATTCGAAGATGCGCCATATCCTCACCTCGAAGAGCAACACGACCAAAAGCAGGCTCGGCAAGTCCGGCCTGATCTCCGACGCGGATCATTACAACGTGTCGAGGATGCTTCCTTACGCCTAGGCGGGGAAGCACAGAATCGCCGCAGATCAAGCGGGTCGTAAGCGTAGAAGACCCTGGAACGAGTTGCCCTGCATACAGCCTAAGGCCGTGCAGCCAGATACGACTTCCATTGAGATTTGCAGCATGCATGGCGAGTGAAGTGGATCCCTTTCCACCAGCCGTCTGAACGAATTACGCAAAAGGAGATTTACGATGCCCCGTGTAAAACGGAGTACGAAACGCGCCGATCGCCGCCGCAAAATTCTCAAGCGCGCGAGTGGTTATTTCCTCACCAAATCCAAGCTCTACCAAGCCGCGCAGGAAGCCGTTGAACGCGGACTCAAGTTCGCCTACACGGGCCGCAAACAGAAGAAGCGTCAGTACCGCTCGCTTTGGATTGTGCGTATCGGCGCCGCGGCGCAGCAGAACGGCATGAGCTACTCGACCTTGATTAATGGACTGAAGCTGGCCGGGAATACGCTGGACCGCAAGATACTGGCGGACATTGCTGCCAATGATGCCGCAGGTTTTGCTTCGCTGGCGGTTATGGCCAAAGGTGCGCGGGATGCTGCGGCCAAGGGCCACGCGGAGCGGCAGCAGGCGAACGCAGCTTAATTTCGCGCCGCAACTGTTTGCGCAACTCAGATTGAGAAAGAGGGCGGAGTGCTCCGCGCCTCTTTCTTTTTTATGCAAACTTTGTTTGAAGAGGAAGTATTCTGGACTCTATGCCGCCATCCTCTGGTTCCTCTGCTGCAAACGGGTCTGGAACTTTGCCGTTGCGATACTCTGCCGGGCATCGGCCAGAGGGCGGGGCCGACTTCAAGCCTCCGTTTGAATCGTGGGGACGGTACCCGAAGCTGAATGCGACGTTGGTGCCGATGAACTGGCAGACGGATTTCCCGGCCAACATTGCGGGCGTGGCGAATGGTGCGCTGGCGGTCGGGATGGGCCGGAGCTATGGCGACTCGTGCCTGCTGAAGGACGGCAACCTCCTGGTGACCACGGGGATGAACCGTCTGCTGGGGTTCGACCCGGAGACCGGGATTGTGACTGCAGAGGCGGGCATTACGCTGGGGCAGATCCTGGACTTCTGCGTGCCGCGCGGGTTCTTTCTTCCGGTTTCGCCGGGGACGAAATATGTCACGTTGGGTGGAGCGATTGCGAACGACATTCACGGGAAAAATCATCATGTGGCCGGGACGTTTGGCGGCCATGTGACTGAGTTTGAGTTGGTGCGGTCGGATGGCACGCGGCGGGTGTGTTCGCCGACGAAAGAGAAGGAGTGGTTTGCGGCTACGATTGGCGGTCTGGGGCTGACCGGTGTGATTACCTGGGCCTCATTGAAGCTGCGGCCGATTGTGTCGCGCAAGATCGATTATGAGGGGATTCAGTTTCACGGTGTAGATGAATTTCTTGCGCTGACCGAGCAGTACAAGCACGTGGAATATACGGTGAGCTGGGTCGATTGTGCTTCTACGGGCAAGAACTTTGCGCGTGGAATTTTTATGCTCGGGGACCATTCGGCGGTGCCGGATAATTTGAAGCGATCGCCCGAACCGAAGCTGATGTTTCCGCTGGATGCACCGGGTTTTGCGCTGAACCATACGACGGTTTCGATGTTCAACACGGGCTTCTTCCATAAGCAGCGGAAGCCGCGGGTCAAGGCTCTGCAGGATTATGAGCCGTTTTTTTATCCGCTGGATAAGGTGCTGCACTGGAACCGGATGTATGGCAAGAGTGGGCTGCTGCAATTTCAATATGCAATTCCGTGGGAGTCGGCAAAAGAGGGTACGGTTGCGATCCTGCGTGAAGTGGCGCAATCAGGTTTGGCAAGCTTTCTGGCCGTGCTGAAGGCGTTTGGGGATGTACCTTCGCCGGGGCTGATGAGCTTTCCGCAGCCGGGGATTACGCTGGCGCTGGATTTCCCGATCAAGGCGGATGTCACGTTTCCGCTGTTCAAGCGCCTGGCCGATATGACGCTTGACTTTGGCGGACGTCTTTACCCGGCCAAAGATGCGGCGATGACGGCGGCGCAGTTTCAGAACTTTTACCCGCAGTGGGAGCAGCTTGCGCGTCTTCGCGACCCTGCCATTACCTCCAGCTTTTGGGAGCGCTGCACGGGAGACGGGCTTTCGCTATGAGTGATGTGACTGTGGGTGGGGATCTGATCCAGACGCGGCGGGTGGAGAGCGCGGCAACGAGGCCGTCGGCTCCGAAGAGGATTTTGGTGCTGGGGGCGACCAGCGGGATCGCCGAGGCTACCTGCCGGATCTGGGCTGAGGGCGGCGCAAGTCTGTTTCTTGTTGCCCGCAACGAGGGCAAGCTGGCGGCCGTAGCCGGCGATCTGCGGACGCGCGGTGCGCGCCTGGTTGAGACGGCGGTGGCTGATCTGGACGATACGGACGGGCATCCCGCACTGCTGGCGAAGGCTGTCGACGCGCTGGGAGGGCTGGACATTGCGTATCTCGCACACGGGATTCTGGGGGATCAACCCTCGGCAGAACAGAATTTTGAAACGGCGGCGCAGATTCTGCATACCAACTTGATGGCCCCGGTTTCGCTGCTGACCTGGCTGGCGAACTATTGCGTTCAGCAACATGCGGGGACACTGGCGGTGATTTCGTCGGTTGCCGGCGATCGTGGCAGGAAATCGAATTATCTGTATGGATCGTCGAAGGCCGGGCTGAGCGCGTTTCTAGCGGGTTTGCGCAACCGCGTGGACCGCGAGGGCGTGAAGGTGGTGACGATCAAGCCGGGGCCGGTGAAGACGGCGATGACGACCGGGATGAAGGGGCAGGAGAAGTTTGCGGATGTGAACAAGGTGGCGCGGACGATCGTGAAGGCAGTCGACAAGGGCGCCGAGACTGTTTATGTGCCGTTCCAGTGGGCGCCCATTATGTTCGTCATACGGCATATTCCGGAGCGGATTTTCAAGAAGCTGAATCTGTGAAGCTGGGCGATGCAGCCTCTGCGGTGCGGCTGGCAACGGATTTCTTTTGGGCGGACTCCTACGGTGCTTAGGCTACTGGCCTCTGGGAGATTCACATGGGATTTATCACACCGAACGACTATGACAGTTTGCGTACGCTTTACACCGGGCAACTGCAATATCTGCTCTCGACCGAGACGCAGATTGTTGCGGGTCTGGAGAGCATGATTACGCATGCAGAAGACAAGCAGTTGCAGCAGGCCTTCCAATCGCACCAGCAGGAGACCAAGGTGCATGCGGAGCGGATTGAAAAGCTGCTGAAAGAGCTGCTTGGCAAGGCGGACGACAAGAAGGATCCGATCATCACTGCTCTTATCGCATCCGGAGTGAACATTGTGCGGGAGTCGAGTGCGGGTGCGGTGCGCGATGCGGGCCTGATCGGGACGGCGCAGAAGATCGAGCACTACGAGATTGCTTCCTACGGGACGGCGCGGGACTGGGCCAAGAATCTTGGGCTAGCGCAGCATGTGGATGTGCTGGAAAAAACGCTGAACGAGGAGAAACATGCGGATCATCTGCTGACGACGATTTCGCAGCGGGAGAATGTAGCTGCGGCCAACGAGAAGTAGGGATATGCCGCAGGCGAGAAGGGCATCCGTTCTGGGTGCCCTCCTTTTCTGCGTGCTGTGTTGTGAGGCTGGTGCCTGATCCGGACAGCGTGGCTGGGTGGAGAAATACAGAGATCCTGAACTTCCTTCAGGGTGACGAGCCAGGGGTGGACGCTGAAACTTAGCGGCAGGATGACGTTCTGGTGGCGGAAGGATGCGGTGTGCCCGGGCCGGGAGCGTGTTAGGTTGGCTGCATGAGCGACTTGGGACGCTGGCTGCGAGCTGGGTTGATGGCAGTCGTGCTGCCCGGAATGGTGTGGGCGCAGGCGGGCTTGACTGGAGTTGAGAGAGATATTGATCCGGGGATTTCGCGCGTAATTGCCCAGACACGGGCGATTGATAATCATGCTCATCCGGTGCTGCTTCCTCCCGCTGACAAAATAGATCGCGAGTTTGATGCGCTCCCTGTCGACAACATGGAACCGGAGACCGATACGGTCGCGTGGCGGGCGGATAATCCGCAGCTTCCGGGCGCGTGGAAAGCGCTGTGGGGGTTCGACGGGACGGCACCGCCCGATGCTGCGGGAATGAAAAAGCTGGAGTCAGCGCGCGCAGCCGTGAAGGATCGCGAAGGGGCGGGGTTTGATGCCTGGGTGCTCGATCGCGCTGGAATTGAGACGATGCTGGCGAATCGGGTTGCCATGGGGCCCGGGCTTGAGCCGCCTCGTTTTCGCTGGGTACCGTATGCCGATGCGCTGCTGTTTCCGTTGAACAATGGCGGCATGGCGGAGGCGAGTCCGGACCGGGCGCTCTTCTTTCCCATGGAAGATAAACTGCGCGCGCGGTACCTGGCCGCGGTAGGTTTGTCCGCAGTGCCAAAGACGCTTGGCACTTATCTGAGTCACGTGGTGACGCCTACGCTGGAACGGCAGAAGGCAGGTGGAGCGGTTGCGGAGAAATTCGAGGTCGCGTATCTGCGCGGATTTGATTTTGGTGATCCGCCGCGAGCTGAGGCGGACAAGATTTACGCGCGGTGGGTGACGGGCGCGCGGCCGGATGTGGCGGACTATAAGGTGCTGCAGGATTTTCTATTTCGCTACATTGCGAAAGAATGTGGGCGCCTGGATATGCCGGTGCATCTGCACACGATGGCCGGAGGCGGTGGGTACTTCCGGGTTGGCGGAGGAGATCCGATGCTGCTCGAACCTCTGTTCAACGACGCTCGACTGCGTAAAACGACGTTTGTGATACTGCATGGCGGCTGGCCGTTTGTGCGTGAGGCGGGGGCGCTGTTGCAGAAGCCGAATGTGTATCTGGGCCTGTCGCAGGAGACGCTGACGTTTACACCTCGAACGCTGGCAGGATGGCTGCGCGAGTGGCTTGAAACATATCCCGAAAAGGTGCTGTTTGGGACCGATGGTTATCCGTACTCGGATGCGATGGGCTGGGCGGAGTCAACGTGGATGGCGGCGCGCAATGGGCGGCTTGCACTGGGCCTGGCGTTGACGGGCATGCTGCGCGACGGAGAGGTAAGCCGGGCGCGGGCTGAGGCGATCGCGGTAGAGGTGCTGCGTGGGAATGGGGAAAAGCTGTATGGGATGCGGTAAGCGTTAAGAAGCTCACCGCTTTGGCTTTGACAACACGGAGAGTTTCGGCGAGAACCGCTTCAGGAGTTGTTATCGCTTCGAAGTCACGCGCGGAGTCTTCCCGGATGGATGCTGTATCCTGCACCACAGCGTGATGAAACCTTCCGTACGTCCACTTGCCCATTTTCTGCTTGCCGTGCTGGTGATCGTTGCCGTGGCACCGCGCACGTCCCACGCCTACTCGGTGCTGTCGCATGAAGAGGTGGTGGATATGGCATGGCAGACCACCATCGTGCCCATGCTGAAGCATCGTTTCCCGGGCATCACGGACGACCAGATTCTGCAGGCGCATGCGTACGCGTATGGTGGCTCCATCATCCAGGATATTGGCTACTATCCTTTCGGATCGCATTTCTTCTCGAACCTGCTGCATTATGTGCGTCCCGATGTTTTTGTCGAAAACCTGATCCGCGACTCAAAGACGCCCAATGATTATGCGTTCGCCCTTGGAGCCCTGGCGCACTACTGCGGGGATACGGTGGGCCATCCTTATATTAACCAGGTGACCGCGAAGGAGAATCCGAAACTGCGCAGCCGCTTCGGCAAGGTGGTCACCTACGACGAGAACCCTACCGCACACGTGCGCACGGAGTTCGGATTCGATGTGGTTGAGGTGGCGCACGGGCACTACTCGCAGCAGAATTACCACGACTTTATCGGTTTCCAAGTGGCCAAACCGCTGCTGGAGCAGGCATTTCTAGAGACGTACGGGCTCAAGGTAAGTGACGTCATCACCCATGAGGATCTGGCGATTGGAACCTATCGGCACGCTGTTTCCGGGTTGATTCCGGAGATGACGAAGCTTGCGTTCGTCACCTACAGGGATCAGATTGAAAAGGCGGCACCGGGAACTGCGAAATCCACGTTCCTTTATCGTCTGAATCGCACCGAGTACGCGAAAGAGTTTGGCACGGACTACACCCACGTCGGCTTCTGGGGACGCTTTGTGGCGTTCGTTTTGCGGGTTGTGCCGAAGATTGGGCCGTTCAAAGCGCTCAAGGTTTCGATTCCCAGTCCGGAAGAGCAGGACCTTTATCTGAAAAGCGTGAATGCATCGGTGGACCAGTTCAAGGCCTACCTTGGGCTGATCCGCGCGTCTCCGGCGCCGTTGCCGCCACCTGACACGAAAGACGTGTATGCTGCGCAGACTGCGGCGGCCAAGCTTCAGTTAGCCGCTGTCAAATCGAGCAAGCAGGCTGCGAAAACTTCTGATCCGGACGAGAAGGCAGCCCGGGAACGCGCTGCGAACAATGTTGCAATCGCTGCACAGAAGGCTACGGAAGCGGCGCAACGCACATCGGCAAAGGTGGAAGAGGCGCAAGCTACGGGCGTTGTCCCGCGCGCGCCTGGCGCGTTGCCACCCGATGCACCGATTCGACCGCCGGTACCGCCAGATCTGCCGGACCTGGATATGGACACCGGCAAGCCGGCGCATGCTGGAGAATATCCGCTGGCCGATCAGACCTATGCCGGGTTGCTGAACGATCTGGTGAAGCCGCAAGCGCCGATGACGCTGGTCAAGGCAGTGGACGAACAGGACGCAAAGGCTTCCAAAGCGTCGGATGCCCCATTGGGCTCTCCCGCGCCAAAACCCATCGCTCCCGCCCGATTGATTGAGGCGGCGCTTGCCGCGAGCATTGAACACTTCTTCGCTCACCCGGAGCCGGAGCGTACACCGTTCTCTCAGAAGGAAGAGCAGAAGGAGTTGAAGTTGGTGTCTCAAGTGAAGTCAAATCTGGAGAAGCTGAAGGCAATGACTGCCCCGAGCGCGTTGACTGCGGCATTCGGGCCTGTAACGCAGAAGGCGAAGGGCAACTGACTTACCCCCAGGGTTTAGCTTTGTGAGTGGCATTAATCGAGGAGGTTGCAGGTGAAGATCGTGAAACAATTACTCTTGATGGGTATGGGTTTAGTGGTCGCAGCCAACTCCGCGGAGGCAAGCGTCACCAGCAAGCCATGGGGGGACGATTGACGGCCAACGCGTTGAACTATTCACGCTGACTGGACGAAGCATCAAGGTGGATGTGACGAACTTTGGCGCGCGTATCGTCTCGATTGATGCGCCGGACGGGAACGGCAAAGATGCTGACGTGGTGCTTGGGTATAAGGATCTTGCCGGCTATGAAGCGGACAAGGATACGTATCTGGGTTCAACGCCTGGGCGGTATGCGAATCGCATTGCGGGTGGAAAGTTCAAGCTCGACGGCCACACCTACAACATCCCATTGAACAATGGAGCGAACGCCCTGCACGGCGGGACGATAGGGTTTGACCGCAAGGTCTGGACGGCTAAACAGGTGGCGAACGGGGTTGAGTTTACGCTCGTCAGCCCGGACGGCGACATGGGGTTTCCAGGTAAGCTGACCGCCAGAGTCACGTTCACGCTGACGGGGAATTCGCTGCACGTTGTCTACGACGCAACGACGGACAAGCCGACCGTGTTGAACCTCACCAACCATACGTACTTCAACCTGGCGGGCGAGGGCAGCGGCACAATCCTGAATGAAGTGATGATGATCAACAGCAGGAAGTTCACGCCCGTAGACGCCAACCTGATTCCGACGGGCAAGCTGGAACCTGTTGCCGGGACACCGTTCGACTTCACGCATCCGACGGTGATTGGCTCGCGCATCAATCAGGATAATGAGCAGTTGAAGCGCGGTGGAGGATATGACCACAATTATGTGCTTGAGGGTGCAGCGGGAACGATGCGCGTCGCGGCGAAGGTCGTCGATCCTGAATCGGGCCGTACGCTGACCGTTTCCACCACGCAGCCTGGGGTGCAGTTTTACTCCGGAAACTCGCTCAAGGGCCAGACGGTGGGTGTGTCTGGGCATCCCTATGGCAAGAACGATGCGTTCTGCCTGGAGACGCAGCATTTCCCCGATTCACCCAATCATCCGCAGTTTCCGTGGACGGAGTTGAAGCCGGGTCAGACGTTCCACTCGGAGACGGTCTTTACGTTCGGCGTGGAAGCCAAGAAGCCTTAGGAGTGTGCCGTTGCCGCAGGCTCGTGGGGCCTGACGGCGGAGCGCGGTTTCGCGACTCCTATGCCGCAGGCCTTCGGAATGTTGGCCATCTGCTTGCGGAAGACGCGGTAGCTGACTGTGCCGGGATGCAGCGTCGCCCAGTAACTGGAACTCTCGACCAGGGGCTTGTGCAACGTGATGATCTGGTTTTCCATGATCTTGATTCCGCAGCCGAGGTTGGTTGCGGGGTCGAGAATGGTGCGCCTGGGATCCTTGATCGGAAGAGTGCGGTCCTTTTCCCCAATCAAAGGCGCAGCCGTAGCGGTCTGAGTCTTCGTACGTAAGTTGCAGCAGACCTTCCTGGTGGATTGGGCGCTTGGTCACCTTGTCGATCTTGTTGACCTCGGGTTCGGTGTGGTGCACGTCGGAAGTAGGATTGAGCCCGGCTTCAGCGCCTGCCAGGGCCTGGAACAAGTAAGCCCAGAAAGCACGTTTGTCCGCGTTGTCCTCCTCGGCAAAGCGCGGGCAATAGCTCCGGACAGCGTGTGCTGCGCGGGCGGAGAGCATGTCGGGCGTCAAGGCTTTTTCAATGTCTGCGTCCCAGCCGGGGTTCCAGGTCTTGCCTCCGAGTTCTTCTCTTCTTTTGTCGATAGGCGTGGGTGGCGCGGGCTTCATCGCGGGTTGTTGCGCCTGCACAGGAGCCGGGGCCGCGGATTGAGTGTGACTCTTGCCGCAGCCGACGACTAACATGATCGCGCAGGCTGGAAGTGCCGAAGATGTCTTTGCGAACTTAATCATGGGTCGGCCTCACCCTTGAAAACACTGCCAGAGCTATCTCGTAATGAAATACAGCATTGCGGCGTCACAAATACAGGGATCCTTCACTGCGTTCAGGATGACGGCTCTATAGCAATGGCGAATCAGTTCTAATCAGGCTACATGGGTTTGGCCCAGGTGATTAGAGTGCGCCGAAACCAGCTGAGCTGTTGCTCCGACAATCATTTGTTCGATTCTGCGCTTACGGTTTGCCACTGGCCTGTACGTCCGCTCTCAAAGACTGCCTGGATGATGCGCATATTCTTTATGGAATCTTCGACAGGGACAGGGATGGTGCGGCCTTCGAGGACGGCTAGCGAAAACGCGTCGCCTTGGAGTGTGTACTGGTCTGCGGTGGGGAAGGTTTGGGTCGTAAGGTTGGCGCCGAAGAGATCGCCGCCTTCATCGAGGAAGAGCCGGGTCGGGCGGTCCGGGGGAGCGTTGAACGGGATTTCGATTTCGATGCGGCCGTGGGTTCCGAGGAACTGCATGCGCTGGTAGGGAACAAGCTGCGTGCTGCACGTGAAGATCGATTGCCCTGTGGGAAAGTCCAGCATGGCCGAGGTGAGGCGGTCGATGTGCATCTTCGGGTCGCGGTCGATGAGCGCGACGACGCGGGTGGGTTCCTGGGCGAAGGCGTAACGCGAGGCGTGGATCAGGTAGCAGCCGATGTCCAGCAGCGCGCCGCCGCCGGACTCCATTTGGTTACGGATGTTGGCCGGATCCGCATTGAAGTAGCTGAAGACGCCCGTGATCGAGCGGATCTGGCCGATGCGGCCTGAGTCAATGAGTTTTCGCAGACGCAGCCACTGGGCCGTTGACCGGATCATGAAGGCTTCGCCGATCTGGACGCCGGTGCGGTTGCGGGCGGCGAGCAGCGTCTCGGCTTCCGCGACTGTGAGGGTGAGCGGCTTTTCGCAAAGGACGTGCTTGCCCGCTTCGGCAGCTTTGATGGTCCAGGGAAGATGGAGATCGTTGGGAAGCGGGTTGTAGATGGCATCGATGTTGGGGTCGGCCAGCAGCTCTTCGTAGCTGCCGTACGCCGTGGGAATGTTGAGCTGCGCGGCGGCCGCCTGAGCTCGGCCAAGATCGCGTGAGGCGATTGCCGCCATGGTGCAGTGCTGGCTCCGCTGCATTCCGGGGATAACTCTTTTGAGGCCAATGGCGGCGGTGCTGAGAACTCCCCAGCGGAGCTTCTTATTCATCGGACGATGATAAACGTCCGGCGAAGGTAGATGCATCCTAACTGCTATGTCGGTTCAGATTGCAGAGGCCGGGCAGGTTCGAATAGGTATCTCGGGGTGGCGCTATGCGGGCTGGCGCAACGTGTTTTACCCCAGCGGCCTACAGCAGCGGCGCGAGCTGGAGTTTGCGTCGCGGAGGTTTTCATCGATTGAGATTAACGGGACCTTCTACTCGCTACAGCGGCCTGAATTTTTTCGGCGCTGGGCGGACGAAACTCCTGAGGACTTTGTGTTCGCGGTCAAGGGTGGACGGTTCATCACGCACATGCGCAAGCTGCTCGCCATCGACACGGCGTTGGCAAACTTTTTCGCTTCGGGTGTGCTGGCGTTGGGTCGAAAGCTTGGGCCGGTGCTGTGGCAGTTTCCACCGCAGATGAAGTTCGATCCGGTGCGCTTCAGGGCTTTCTGCGCGATGCTGCCCAGGACGAGCGAGGAAGGCGCACGTCTGGCACGTGGGTGCGACGATCGCATTCTGAGCCGCTCGTGTCTTGAGGCGTCATGCAATATCCCGCTGCGTCACGCCTTCGAAATCAGGCATGAATCGTTTGTTTGCCCGGAGTTTGTTTCGTTGCTGCGCGAGTACGGGATCGGGCTGGTAGTTGCGGATACCGTGGAATGGCCTTTGCTGATGGATGTTACTGCGGATTTTGTTTACGTTCGTCTGCATGGTTCGAAGCAGCTTTATGCGAGCGGGTACGAGGCGGACGATGTTGAGGTATGGGCGCAGCGGGTTGTGGCGTTTGCACGCGGAACACGCGCGGAGGGCAGGTATGCGGAGCCCGCTCTGGCAGAGCAGAAGGCGCGGGACGTATACGTGTACTTCGACAATGATGCGAAGGTGCGGGCGCCGTTCGATGCGCAGGCGTTGAGGGCGAGGGTTGACGAACTGATGTTGGATGGTGCTGCTTTATAGGTCGTTTAGAGCGACTGGGTCAGCCCGAACAAACGCAGATTCCCTTCGGGAATGACAACCATAGGGCGAAAAGGCGAGGGTTGCAGGGAGTGGTTCGCGTTAGTGAGTTTCTCCTACCCAGCTGGAATATGCGGGAAGCGTAAGCTGCTGGATGCCGCTGCCGGATGCAAGGCCTGGAGCATCAGACAGGATGGTGTGCAGCCCCGCGGGTGCGCCCACGTTGACCGTCTGCGAAGAGGATGTCATGTTGACTGCAACATAGACCGTGGTGCCGGCCGCACCCTTTCGGCTGTATGCGAGCACACTGGCGTTCGATGGGTCGAGCAGATTCAGTTCGCCGGTGCGCAAGGCTGGGTTGGTGCGACGCAGGGTGATCAAGCGCGTGTACCAGTCAAGCATGGAGTCAACCTGCGGTTTCTCCACTTCCACGTTCATGGTTTTGTAGGAGGGCGGAATGGGAAGCCAGGGTTTCGCTGCTGCTGTGGTGAAGCCAGCGTTGGGCCCGGGGGTCCATTGCATCGGTGTGCGGTCCCCGTCGCGGCCTTTTTCAAGAGGCCACCCGGTAACACCAATAGGATCTTTCACATCCTCCTTACGAGTCGGCGGCGTGGTCTTCATGCCGATCTCGTCACCGTAGTACATCAACGCGGTCGACCGGGAGGTGAACAGGATGGTGGCGAGCAGCTTCTGAATCGCCAGGCACTGGGGTGAGTCAGGTGCGTACTCCTGCCCGGGGGCTTTGGCGCTGCAGTAACGGTCTGCACGTGGATTGTCGTGATTGTCGAACACGAAGAGCGGCTGGCCGCCGTGAATGCCTGTGTCGGCGTCCTGAATCCTCTGGCGGAAGATTGCGGGATCGAGCTTGTTGATCATGCCGACCTGCATATCCATAGGAAGCTGCAGTTCGTCCTGTGCCGCCCCGCCGTACATGGCATCCAGGTCACTGACCTGTGAGACGTAGGTTTCGCCGACCAGGACGCGATGACCAGGGTAGCTGTCCACCAGCTTGCGCATGCGGCGAAGGACGTCGTGAACCTCCGGCCGGTTGTCGGTCTGCGTCTCGTTCAGGCGGATGTCGCCGTAAGCGTTTTTAGACGTGTTTCCCTGCGCGTCCAGGATGGGCGTCTCGTCCTTCATGTCCGGGTTTTCGAATAGCGTCGGGATGGCATCGAGGCGGAACCCGGCAACGCCGCGATCCAGCCAGAAGCGGAGGACATCAAACATAGCCTTTTCTACTGCGGGGTTGCGCCAATTCAGATCGGGCTGCTGGGCATAGAACTTGTGATAGTAGAACTGCTTGCGTGCGGGAACCCATGTCCAGGCGGAGTGCCCGAAAAGACTCTCCCAATTGTTTGGGACCTGATCCTTGTTGGGTCCGATGCCGTCGGCCCACATGTACCAGTCCGACTTGGGGTTGGTCCGGCTGGTGGCAGACTGCTCGAACCAAGGGTGCTTGTCGCTGGTGTGATTCAAAACCATGTCGAGCAGGATGCGGATATTGTGTTTCTTTGCCTCGGCAATCAGGGTGTCCATGTCGGCGAGCGTTCCGTACTGCGGATCGACGGCCCGGTAATTGGAGATGTCGTATCCGAAATCGACCTGCGGCGAGGGGAACATGGGAGCGACCCAGATGGCATCGACTCCGAGATGCTGGAGATAGCCCAGGCGCTGGGTGATACCTTTCAGGTCGCCGGTGCCGTCACCGTTAGTGTCCTGGAAGCTGCGCGGATAGATTTCGTAGAGCACGGCATGCTTCCACCAGATGTCGCTCGGGGCAGTCTGGCCAGACGCCGCAGACGTGGTTGCGGGCCGGGTTTGCTGGGCCGCTGCAGTCTGAATTGCAGAGACAGCAAGAAGGCAACCGAAAGCGCAGCGCAGGGTCAACGCCGAACTGCTGGAAGTCTTATTCAATAATGAAAAGAATAACATAGCAAACTCCTGAAGCCGTTTTGTCCGCGCGCCTACTATATCAGGACGGAGCAGCTCGATCATCAAGGCAGGCTTCTCGATGCCGATAGGTGTCTCCATCTTAGGGTGGATTTGGAGCCGCCCAGGGCATTATGTAGCCGGGTCTGAACTATATTCTTCAAAACGCCTCTAAACCGGTCAACGCAAGGTATACCGCCTCAGTGTTTACGGCAAAAGTATTGCTAATTCGACTTATGCATGTGGTGTTGCCGTGATCAGGCGAAGAGTTCTGGCTGTGGCGATGCTGCTGCTGGCAGTGTTTGCGTTCTCGGTGGCACTGCCGCGGGGGGTGCATGCGGGTTTCAATCCTGACAAACCGGAAGTGGACCCTGCCGTCGCGATTGCAGCCGCGCACGCTTACAACGCGAAGTCTGCCGCAACCTACGACTTCCATTGGGGGAAAGAGGGTGCGTTTCTGCCTTCGAATCTGCAGACTTCGACGGGTGAGTTCATGGACCCGAAGACGTTTCCGACGGCAGAGTATTGCGGGCACTGCCACAAAGAGTCGCACGCGCAATGGAGGCAGTCGGCGCACTCGAATGCAAATCGCGCACCCTGGTATCTGCGCAACGTGGCGCTGCTGAATCAGGAAAAAGGCGTGGAGTTTTCGCGGCACTGTGAAGGCTGCCATAATCCGCTGGCTGTCGTTTCAGGAGCGCTGACCAAAGGCGCACCGAACACGCGTCCTTACGATCAGGATGGAGTTACCTGCTCGGTTTGCCACTCGATCGAAAAGGTGGACCTGCGCGGTACAGGGAGCTACACGCTGGGTGTGCCTGCGGTTCTGGTGGATGCACAAGGTGCCCCGATCACGCGTCCTGTCGCAGACGGAGAAATTCTGGCACATCTCGACCGCCACTCGGCGGCGGTGATGAAGCCGTTTTACAAGACGTCAGAGTATTGCGTGGCCTGTCACAAGGCTGCTTTGCCTGCCACCCTGAATGGGTATAAGTGGCAGCGGGCTATGAGCCCTTACGACGAATGGCAGCTGAGCTCGTTTGCCAAAGAATCGCCACTGCCGTTCTATCGCAAAGATGCAGTGAGCAATTGCCAGACCTGCCACATGGAACGGGATGCACTTACCGGGCAGGATCCGGGCGCGAAGAATGGGAAGCTTGCTTCGCACCGGTGGCTCGGCGCGAACACACTGGTACCCGCATATTATGGGTATCCCGAGCAGGCAAAGAAAGTTGCTGCATACCTGAAGAATGGGGTGCTGAACGTCGATTTATTTGCGGTTGAGAAGCAGGACCACACGGTGGCTGCGCCCTGGGGAGAGCAGGCATTTGCGCTGGCAGCAAAAGAACGCGTGGTCGTCTCGGTGGTGGTGCAGAACAAAGGCGCGGCGCACTCGCTGGTCCCTGAACAACGTGATTTTTATGAGTGCTGGGTGAAGTTCACGGTGCAGGATGCGGCTGGCAAGACGCTGTATGAGAGTGGTGGGCTGGCGCCTTCAGGCGATCTTGAAAAGACAGCGCACAGCTTTACGAATCGGCTGGTGAACAAGCAGGGCACACTGAACGGGTTGCATGAGGTGTGGAACAACCGCGTCGTGGCTTATAACAACGCGCTACAGTCCGGCCGCTCGCAGGTTGTGCGGTATGAATTTCCGATGCCTGTAAGCGGTGCAGTGAGTGTGACCGCGAGCGTGCAGTACCGTCGGTTCGATCAGCACTTTATCGACTTTGGCATGGATAAGAAGCATTATCCTGAGCCAATTGTTGAGTTGACCTCAACCAGCCGCACCTTGATGGTCGGCAGCAATCAGCCGGATTCAGCGCCTGGTCACGATGTTAATCCGGAGTGGATGCGCTGGAACAACTTCGGGATTGGTCTGCTCGACGCTCAGCAGTACGCGGCTGCACTGGATGCATTTGAACACGTGGCGCAGTTGCGGCCCACTTACGCGGACGCCTGGACTAATCAGGCAATTGTAGAGATTGGCTGGCAGAAGTACGACCGGGTCAGACCTAGCCTGGCGCATGCGCTTGCGCTGGCTCCTGGTGACGCGCGGGCGCTCTACTATCGCGCTCTGGTGGAGCGGAATGCGGGCGATGTTAATCAGGCGGTCGTGGATCTCCAGGAAGTGGCGCGACAATTTCCACGCTCACGCGATGCACACCGGGAGCTTGGATTTTCCTACTACCAGCAGCATAAGTATGCCGAGGCGCAGGCCCAGTATCAGGCGGTGCAGGCGATCGATCCTGATGACCTTGCAGCCCACTATAACCTTGCTATTCTCTACCGCAGGCTGGGCATGAAGGAGCAATCGAAACAGGAAGCCGCGCGTTTTGCCGATCAGAAAGATGATCCGACTGCGAGCGTCTATGCGCTCGAGTACTTACGTGCGCATCCGGAGGCCGCAGATGAATCTGTGGTCTGGCACACGCATGACCTCGAAAACGGGGGCACGCCCATTACGGATAAGGCATTGCCCACCAGCTTCAGTGCTTCCTCGCAGTAACTGAGCGGTTCTAGACTCTTCAGTCCGTCATATTGGTTTGCTTTGCAGCGACAAACGGTTGAAGGGTGAGTTGATAAAGTTGAAGGAGTGGCTACTTTGTAGTGGAGGGTACGGGCTTCAGGTCGATGTACAATTTGCCGCTGTATAGGCGATAGGTCCCGCTTTGCTCCTCGACGAGTTGCAGAGGCCGAGGGCGACGCAGGCTGGAGTCCGTCGCTGACGGCACACTGAAAATGGTATCGCCACCGAGATTCATCACCAGCAGGTTGGAACCGACAAAGCCAATACCGTATGCGCCGGAGGGTAAGGTATGGTCTGCGAACTGCACAGGGACTTCGCTCACGAAATAGTCCTGATAACGCTCCTGAATTGAGGTTGAATATCCACCGGTGTCGACCTTTACCGCAAACAGGATTGCACCATCGGGCAGGCGAACTCCGCCAGCGTTGCGGTACTGCACCGTGCTGCTCTGGCCGCGGAAGAAGACGGTGGCCGGAATTAATTTCTGCAGATCCGCAGGAGAGAGGAGGCCAGACGCTGCTTTTGGCGAAACAGATTGCTTGTGTGCATCCGACGGCGTGCCGCTTTGCGCTGCCAAACCGGTTGTGCAGCAGGCAGCGAGAACAAAGGTAGCGGTGCAGCTTCTCGCGATGCGTAAGACATTCATCTGAATAAAACCTCGGTGTCGTTCTGGTTTACAGCAATATCTTCCATTGTCTTCTTTTCATGCGAGGTCTGCGCTTGTTGAAGTGATTATTTCCGCTTGTTTCCAAGCGATTGCACCCGTCGGACGTCGGCTCGGACCCGCGCCATGGTTGATTACAATTGAGTTGATGCAGGAACTGGGTTATGGATTGCGTCAGGTGTTTAGGTTCGTTGAAGGCTTGAAATGACAAGAATGAGCTGTATGCGTTGCTTCGCGCTGTGGGTCGTTGCGGGGTCCGGTATGCAATCGATCAAGGCGCAGATCCCCTCCAATGGCAAGTCTCCGGCTCCTCCGGTCGCGGACCAGACGGGTGGAGGTTCGGCCTCAGGTCCACCGCGCGCTCCAGTGACCGACGCGCAGCACAGGCCGATTACGGCGGGAGGCTTTGTTCAGTCGGGGGACGCCATCTTTACAGACGACACCAAGCAGGCGGGCCTCTCTGTGTTCCATCATCAGATGGGGACGCCCGAGAAGAAGTACATTATCGAAACCATCGGCTCGGGTGTTGGTCTGCTGGACTATGACCATGATGGGTGGCTGGATATTTACCTGGTGAATGGGTCGACCTATGATGCCATGAGTGGTAAGACAACGCCTCCCCACGCGGCGCTTTTTCATAACAACCACGACGGCACCTTCACGGATGTAGCAGAAAAGGCTGGAGTAACCAATGGCCGGTGGGGCATTGGAGTTACAGTCGCGGACTACGACAATGACGGCTGGCCCGATCTCTACGTGACGAACTTCGGCAAAAACCGGCTGTACCACAACAATCATGATGGAACGTTTACCGATGTCGCCGAAAAGGCGGGCGTTGCCTTGGGAAATTGGTCTACCGGCTCCACCTGGGGTGACTACGACGGTGATGGAAGGCTGGATCTCTTTGTGCCCGGATACGTCCATTACGACATCGCGCATCCGCCATCACAGGATGCGGGCGATGTTAC
>JAABUJ010002815.1_pt1 | contig 20566 bp, 29 predicted proteins | sample 5559131 | NCBI WGS metagenome assembly JAABUJ01 (sample SAMN10711875, study PRJNA513366) | rock metagenome | isolation source: Antarctica rocks | place: Antarctica: Victoria Land, Mt New Zealand nord | collected 2016-01-07 | reverse complement strand
AAATCTCAGCAATATTGCAGAATATAAATATTTTAAGCTGACATTTATGTCTTTAATTACAGAGACTGAATTAACAGAGATTATAATGTAAACATTAAATAATAAAACATTAAGATTAAATAACATACTGAATTGAGTTCTATACTAAATATTACTGCAACTATTTTCACTGCTGCTTTCATTATATAACTTGTATTTAAACAGCAAAAGACATTTAAAAGTCTTTAAACACTTTATTGCAGTGATGCTGCAGAAACTTAACAAAAAAAATTATCAGCAATTTAAAATATATTAATTAATAATACTTTTAAACATTATAAGCAAGGCTCTGAAGTTCATGATGACACATAGAATAAGCTATATGACAGAGATCTATTAATTGTTATTTAAAACATTGTTGAGAAACTGAAAGATTATGTTTACAGAGTAAACAATTTACATATTGTTGAAGTAGATTTACAGAATATAAAAGTTAAACATATTAATTACATCACTATTAATGTTAAATGTATCAAAAGTCTTTAACAATGTCTTTTATAAAAGATTACTTTACAATCTCTGAAAACATCATTTATCATTAAAGATAGTAAACTGAATAAAAGACTTTCTGAGAAAAAGAACATCAACAATAAAGTTATTAAAATATGAGTTAAAGAGCTTTGTTATTTATATAAATATATTTTAAAGCTCATTATTATTATTCATTCTATATTTATTCTACAATGCTGACATACTGAATCTAGTTAATGACTTATAGCTTTAAGTCACAACAGCAAATTAAATTGATGATATAAATATCATAATGACAGAAAAGTCAGCAAAGAAGAACTACATTACTTTATATATAGTGCATAGCTATGCAGAGCAGTAAGTTTAAAGATATATTTCTATTTTTATTTTAGTTAAATATAAGCTCATTTACTTTACAAACTGCTTTACAAAACATGACACAACAGTGAAGTTAACTTTAAATATATATATAATACAGATATCATCAATATGCAGAGTGCTGAAAGTCATCTTGAACTTATATTTAAAATAAGATGCACATATATAATACATTTAGATCTGAGTCACAACAAGCCTTAAAGATCTAGCAACATTAACAGATTTTATATGAAGCTTTAAGCTTAAGAATCTACAGAAACTCTATATAATAATGATATTATTGTAGATTTTGTACTGCTGCTCAGTTTAATATAGCTTAGACAGTAAATACAGAATAATTATACAATAAAAACAGATTTTTTAGAAACTGACAGTTATACAGTAATGAGCAGAAGTCATTATAATGAGAATCTTTCACATAACAGTAAACTCAGCACTGAATATAAAACTCTTTCTTTTTTTAATGAAACAGCAACTTAAAAAGATTCTGAGAGAATTTATGCTTTATATAATTACTGCATCAATATATATTTTAATGAGAAGAATCAGATCAAGATTCATTAAGAAGCTGTACTGAAAAAGTTCATTAAAATATTTATAGCTTTATTATAAAATATAGATGTAATTTTTTTCAGATGTTACTTTGAAATTCAGAGTGCTCTATATAGTATTATTATGATGAAATGACCTGATCATTCACATAGATAACAATGCAGATGAGATGATTTATAAACATAATATTAATAAGTTATGTCAAGATTGTAAAGTACTAGACATTTACACAGACAGCAGTGACATTAAAGATTAAATAAAAGCAGTAGCAATGATATTGAAGTGAGGTCTAAGATGTATAATGTATATAAGTATGAAAAAGACATTCATAGTATATATAGCAGAGCTGCAAGACCTGATCATGACAACAAGCATGATAAGTATGATGAAGAAGTTAAAGTCAAAACTATAAGTAATAAATATATATATAGATAATTAAGTAACAATCTGATCAGTCATTAAGCTTAATATACAGTTAGAACAATACTTACTGCAGTGTATCATAAAGAAAGTGAATGATCTGTGTAGTTTAAAGATTTAGATACAGATATATTAAATATTAGTGCATATAGAAGTACTGAGTAATAAGAAGATGAATAAGATGATTAAAGTAATAGCTTTAACAAGAGATATGTAGATAAGAGCAGAGCAGATCACAGAGATTTAACATTTAATGATTATATGTAAAATGAGATTTTGTAAATAGATAGTTAGAGAATGAGTTAATGATTGAATAAATAGAAAAGTTAAACAGATTACATTTAATATAAAACAACAGTTAAATAGAAAAGTTCTGAACAAACATACAGAACTACAATGATTTATAAGCTTTCTTATTATACAGTTATGCATTGAAAAAATTGACTTAATTTATTATCTTTACATTATAGATAAAGTAAACTCACTGTAATGTCTCTGTAACTTAAGCATTTAAACAGTTCATTATGTACTAATGAAATGCTTACAAACATAGAATCTATAAAAAGAGCTGCTTAAACAGATTAATGATATAAAGAAGATTCTATGAGACTCAGCATTAATTAAAGTAGTCATTATATTTATATTATAAAGCAATCTTTTAAGACAATTTTAAATCATAAATGAAACATCAGAAGATCTAAAGATCTTAAATATAATTTGAAATAGAAAATTCAACATTTATATGCTTTAAATTGCAGAAAAGACAATTAATTATTTACAGTAATGTTTATTTTTTATTGATGATAGTTGAAGAGAGACATTAGTATTAAATTATAAGAAAAGAAGATTAATAAGCATTAGAATTAAGAAAAACATAAAGAGCTACAGAGAATAAAGTCAGAATTTGATATTAGTTAGTTTATGAGGTGACAGTGACAGTGACAGCAACAGCAAGATGATAATAAAGATGAGATCAGTATGTGCTAGCTGCTTGTAGTTATGCAGTGTATAGCAGTCTAGGCAGCCTTGGTCATCTATGAATCAATTAATCAATCAATCAATCAACCCCTACTAGCCCATCAAGTCAATATCCACTACATTCATTGTCAAGCTTCATAGATGATGGACCAGAAAGAAGTACCGAAGAAGTTGTCACCAAAGAGAGTCAAAGGCAACGCTTACAATCAGATGGCTGCTGTTCGAACATCGCTCATCCTTCTAACGCCTTCAGGGTGAACCGGAGCTGCAGCTGCACCAGGTCTCGATGGAGTAAGCTTCCACTTGCACGGGATTGGGATCCACTTCTGGGAAACGGACGCAATCTGAAAAAGCAGACTTTGAACCACAGATGTAATTGTCACGTTCAGTAGCTATCTACAGGCTCAGATCCATGCCTAGTAACAGGCCACGTATGTAGCATAACCAAGCAACTTTTGAAGGTCTATCAAGATGCCACCATTCCCAGCTTAGATATGAACCCAAAATCAAGCGCCAGTCGTAGGCGCAACAGCCGACTCCCCTTTCAGCCACGGCAACACCTCTTCACCCCAGAAGTGCCGCATCTTGTACATGCCCAACTTCTCCGGCATACTTTCAATCGCCTTGGCCAGGTTTGGACCGTCGCCCTCGGCCTTGATTTGAGCCAGCGGCGTCATGTAAGAGCGAACACAGAACATGATGGCCTTGGAGCGCGGCAAAGCCGTCAGCGTCTGGTGTTCGACGCGGAGGAAGCACTGGTCGAAATGAGGGTGGAACTTCTCCTCGTCGATGGCGTCCTCCTTGTCGGGGTAGTAGTTGTTGCCGTCGACGCGGAAGAGGTCGATGCCGTCGACTTGGAGACTCCACTGCGCAGATGTTAGAATAGGGTGGGGACGTGGCGTATGGCACGGAAACGCAGAGAGCTGCCGGGAAGCTTACATTCATCCGGCCGATGAATTGACCCGGTTCCATGCGCTTGAAATAGCGGTCCACGCTCCTTCCCAACCGCTCCTCATACCCCGGAACCGGCCCGTGGATCTCACGGACCGACTCGCCGAGGCGCGCCGGACTGAGGAATCCGCCGGGAAAGCACGCAATGTAACCTCTGAGCCGAAATTCGCCGTCATTTTCATCGGGGCACATGAAGTAAAAGTCCTCTTCGACATTCATGCCCAGCAGCTGCAGCATCCGCTCCGGGGTCAAGTCGGCGGTGGAAAGAGGATACGATGAGCCCGTGATAAGGTTGTGGACGGTTTGGCCCGCGGTCTTGAAGATGGTCGGGTAGCGGTGCGGGAGGTAGTCGATCATGATCTCCGTGTAGAGTTCTTCGATGGCCGGGTCGACGAGCGGACCGGCGCCCACGGTGAATTCCGCTTTGTCGCGGATGAGAGGCTCTCGCTCCTGGATGCGTGACAGGTAGCCGCGGTCCATGCGGATCCATTCGTTGCGCGCCCGTTTCTGGATACCTATTTTCTGTTCAGCAATGGCTGGGCACGCAGGCTTGGGCTCTACGGACCCATGGTGACATGGCCTTGGCTTTCGTAGGGTCGATAGTCGATAGGGTCTACCTCCCAAATATTAAAGCCCCAGAGTGGTTCGATGGCATGTTTATTGTTGTTTTCGGTGTTGGAGCTAAACTATGCATCCTCTGTTAGCCAGACGCTTCACACTTCTGACACCAGCTTGGGATGTAGATTGAGTATTACGGGAAAGTGAAGTGAAAGGGTGCCCTGCTTCTGTCTCTTCTGAACGAGGTGGTAGATCAGAACAAGAAGCACTGGCAACACGAAGAGAACGACCAAGGATGGACTGGCGCTCATGTGATAAGGCATCCTTGTCTCTTGTTGGATCTGGAAATGAATTGACGTAAACCACCTAACGATCGACAAGCAAAGAAGAAGAAGAGAAAGGAAGAGAAGCTATCTGTATCACAGATGTCAAACAGGTGAAGCAAGGCAATGAATCAATTCACCTTTCAGGAAGGATCTGGGCTGCCTTTTATTAACTTATACTCCACACTGGTCCTGGAGCTTTGCTGCTGCCGTCCTCGCCAATATTAAGGTGCTTTCCCGTAGCGGGGTAAGGTAAGATAAGGTAAGTTAGGGCTACAGCAAGCTCAAGGGAAGCTCACAGCCACACAGTGCACAAGATGGTTCTTCGGGGTAAAGGTCATGCACCTCCCTTACCCTACTGGAATTGGCTTGCAGAAGGAGGTTTGAGATCTCTGCTCCCTGACCATGATGGCAGGCACGGCAGTGAGGTGAAAAGTGTATTCGTGTCCACCATCTAATAACATTTATGTAAGGTATGATCTGATTGGGATGGCTCTGGCAGTGATCTGTTTGAGCCGCCGGCCTTACCTTAGGTATATAGATGGCTTGCCGGGCCAAATCGACACTAAGTTAGCGGAGCGGTACAGGGCATCGAAGATCAATCAGGGGTGCTTGGTGCATCCCGATTAGGTTAGCTCCTGATCACCAGTCGTCAGCGAGGTAATGCTGACTAAGCAGACTTTGTATTGATGCGGCTTTCAGTTATCACAAAGGTGTTAAAGTCCATACACAGCTATGCTGCGACTATCTGAACTTGTTGTCCTCTCAAAAGTGTCTGACAACGGTCTCTCGCAAGGTGTACCTGAGGAGAAAGGGTTATGTAATCAAGACTCTGTTACCACCTCAGTTACGGGGGTAGACTATAGGTGTTTACGGTAGTCTGCAGACAGAATCTTCAGCTTGGCTTACTGGGTATATTTTTCTACACGGTTGTTGAATAAGCACAACTGGTTGAGTCCATCCACCGTCCTCGTGCTATTCGTTCAATAGAGCCCATCTACATTGCGTGTCCTCCTTATTTGTTTTGAGATCTAGTTCTTCCACAATGTCTCCATCCTCGGGAGCTACATACATGGTCTTTTCAGCTCGGTAGGTATTGGTAGTGGTAGTGGCTTCATACCTACTGTACGTAGACCGATCCACCCGCATAACGGGCATGCGGCACCTGTCTAATTGGTGGGGTCTCAAACGCCCCCAATTCTAAGGTACAGGTAGCGCCGGAGCAGCTACATCTACAGGTATGCTCTGCATCTGATCCTACAATACATCATAGCTAAGCTCATGCCCAAGAGCTGGACGCCTCCACATCAAGGATCCCAGGGTCCAGGAAAAAGCCACAGCACCCTGCTTGCTCCAACGTCCACATTTGGCCACAGGGAGCTTACATTGGTCCATTTAAGCTCCCCAAGAGCTGTGTTTGAGGTCCCTTCCCTTCACTTTGAAATTCCTTTAGCCCCAAGGGCCTTCATGGCCGATATGATGTGCTTAGGTCGAAGTGGTCTTCCCACCAATCTGGATACATTTGTCACGGGCGAACGGCATTCATCGTCGATGACCACGTCGAGCTTGCTCTTGGTCTGGGTGACAATGCAGGGTTGACGATGGCACCACCCTTGTCATTGTGGACGCCGCCTTCTTGAACAGAGACTCGACCCTCGACTAGGCCGTGATGACGGCTGTCACGGCGACGACTTGAACGCGTATGGAAAACAGACTTGATGGCTTCGGTAGGCTCGCGGAGCAGTGACTTGTTCAGCCACCCAGAACGACGCCTCTTACTCCCACTTGAGCCCAGCCACCTCGCGATATTCTGATGTTTGATGCAGATAGTCTTACCAGCGACCCTCGGCTCAGAGTTCGTGAGGTCAATGGCTGGGTCGATTCCGCGGCGTAGGCTCTTGGTGCGTTGGAACGGTGTGGTGTAAGTGTATGCGTTTGGATTCATCGTGACGCTCCAGTGAAGGAATCTGTATGACGATTGAGTCGGTCACGCGTAGAGGTAGCAAGGGATGAAGGGTGGGATACGGGAGGATAGGTCGACATAGATAGCATCATGAAATTAAGGGAACGTAAGGCAAGACTCCCGCTTTCATTGGCACGAGCTGATTGACCGAGTGTTCACGATTGATAGTGAATCTGCCGAATGCAGAGGTATGTGTAGCTTAGGGTATGTTGCAGAGTTGACCACGACGACTGGGTTTGTCACATCTCGCTTTTCTGTAAGTAAGCTGATGCTGAGCAGCACGGCGCGTAAAGCAGCGACAAGATCCTCCTGCTTCCAGATAGGTAGGTAACAACATGGTTGGAGCAGATACGCGTCTAATCAATCAGTGTGGAGACGAGTGGAAGTCCATCGATCGGTGAGGTGCAGAGGGGAGGAAGTGCAGTCTCTTCGGTGTTGGTCGGATATTCAGTCCCTAAGCGTAGCGTAGCGTAGCGTAGCGTAGCGGAAAATAGAGCAGAGCAGACGTGAAATATACGGAGATTTAACAATGACTTAATATCGGATACCAAAAGACTTCACGAGAGACGGGAGTCGCTGGCTATGGCTCAGCTGAAACGGAACGAAAAGAAATCCAAAAAGTGACAACCCAAGAGAAACTCGCGCAAACGAATCGTATAAGATATAGGTCCTGACATGTCCTTCATACGTCTTTCATGCTTGCATTCCTCGTCCCCACGACTGAAGGGGGCCTCCCGCTCCCCGTCCCATTTACTTCCCGTTCCTTCTCTTCCCTCCCATTCCAAAAGCCCTCTCCCTCTCACGCCGCACTCTCAAACATAAACGGGCGCTTTAACCAAAATACTCCTCCCCCTAACCTCCACCGCCATAAAAGCCGCGAACCGGACCCTCTCCTCCTTCTGCCCCAGTCCAGATCCCCCAGACGAGCCGCTACCACTCTGCTGCTGCTGGAGCCCGGCTGGGTTACCGATACTGCTCCGTCCCGACGACGTCGCCCCCTCCGTACCGCCACCTCCCCCAGCGGCCGGTTTCTTATTGATGAGCCCGCCAAACATGCTTCTCTTCTTCTGCTGCTGTTGGTCTTTCAAGCTGTTCGCGTCCGGATCTTTCGATGCCGATGCAGGAGCCTGCTGCGCGTTTTGGTTCTGGCTCTGGTCCTCTTTGGCGACATCGCCGGCCTCGGTGCTGGCGAGGGAGACTTTATCCGCCGCGTCGAGCATCATCCCTTCGGAGCCGGAGCCGGGATTCGATAGGGCGGGGAGGGCGGATTCGATCCTCATGTATTCGACGTTGACGGGAGCGCCGGGGAGGAAGTATTCGACGTAGACGTCGCGGCTCTCGAGGGGGAGATTGGCGGCGATGCCGACGGCCAGTTCGACGATCATGGAGACGCCGCCTTCCAAGTCGGGCGGTGGGGGTTCTTTGAGGTTCATTTGGAGGCGGGCGGTGAGTTTCTCAACCAGCTCGTCGGTCAGTTGGAGGCGGTATTGCGTGGCTTGCGGGGAAGCGAGCATTTCTTGGAGGCCATCGAGCGTGGTGAGGCGCCAGTTGGAGATTTTGGAGAGGAGGGCATCTTTTTCTTCGTCAGAGATGGTGGGCGGGGCGAAGCGGCGAATGTTCTTCTCGATAATCTTGAGTTGGCTTGAGAGGCTGGGCTCGAGGGCGGGGTGGAAGTATCGATCGAGTATCTCATCGACGATCCACCGCGTGATACAGGCTCGACCGACTGCCGTCATCTCTTTTGTCCCCGTGGTATGAGCGTCTTTATTCACGTACGGCTGGAGCCAAGGCGGGATGACTCTCCAGTCCTTTCTAATGTTGAACGATAGATTGTTGATCGCACCATCGAGACGGTTGAAGCGCGTTGCATATTCGTTGTCGTCGAGAGAAGTACGAGACTGAGCAAGTCGTTGGTGCGCGAGGGTATTTTGGAGCTGTTGGACTTGTGCATCCTTGTCAAAATAGTATTTCTTGACCTTGCTGTACTTGGCCACTATGTGTCGGTGTAAGCGTTTTGCTTTCACGAGCAAGAAAATGTGTGTGTAACATACGAAGTTCATCATGACGCGCATGTAGCTGCGCCATGTCCAGTCCAACCACATCATCCCTTGATTTGCCCGGCGGAGGAGTATTTCGCCCTTGCTCGCCGAGATTCTGTTGTGACACTGATGCTTGGGACGCAGGGGGCCCCCGATAATTCCCGGCCTGTTGGTTCGAAGTCGGCGGTGGACCAGGATACTGCCCTGTCTTTATAGGAGCGGGTGGGTTCTGCCCCTGACCTTGACCATACGCAGGCGGATGGGCGCCACCTTGGGGCGGGCCACTTTGTGCATGACCTAGATTTGCGTCTGAAGAGCGACGTGCTTGCGGAGGTTGCGCCGGCGGAGGAGCCATGGAGCCTTGCGTGTATTGTGATGAGGAGACCTGCTGTACGGACACCCACTGCGATGGAGCTTCCGACTGAGGCTCGTAGGCCCTATATGAAGTCGAGGGTGAAGGCGGTTCGTAAGACTGTTGAGAGGGTGGTCGCATGCGTTGATTGTCTTGAGCTTGCTGAAAGGAATGCTGTGATTTGATGTCAGGGCGTTGACTTTGCACGGGATGATACGTATTCGAGACTATCGGAGGAGGGGTTTGGAAGGTTTGATATTGAGATTGTTGAGTGGGTGGATGGGCCGAGTCTCGCTGGTTTGGTGGAGGTTGCGCGAGGCCGGCTTCGCGTTGAGGGGACTCGTACTCGTCTTTTCGCTGAAATGACTGTCGGGCGGTGGAGTCGGTATTGATACGCTGTGATGGACCTCGCATTGGGGTTTCAGTATGGGGTGGGGATGGAGGGAAGATCGGTGATCGGAGTGGGCCGTTCGCAGGTGTAGTAGTAATCGGTTTGGCAGTCTCTTGCAAGAACCGGTCGAGTCTAGCTCCGCCGTCCTCTTCGTGGCTGGAGGGAGTAAGTCGCAGGTTGGCGATTTGATCAGCTGGCCACTGAGATTGATTATATTGCTGGGCTTCCGGACTCGAACGAGGGGGAGCCTTCCGGCGCACTGAAACGCTGCGGCCCAGTGACTTGGATGGCTGTTGCACGCTTGTCGGAGAGGTCTCTTTCGAGGAATGGCTTATACCGAAAAAGCTCCTCTTTGATTTCTTCGGTTCTTGCTCTGCCTTCGCGTTGCTCGTGACGGGCGTTTGGTAAAAGCTGTGTGGATCGTCTTCGTCGAAGGACGGTGCTTCGGCACTACTACGAGGTGGCCGAACAAGCTGAATTGTTGGCTGACCAGTATAGCTGGACGAAGGGACTCTTTGACTTTGCGATCGTGTCGGGATCACAGTCTGATAGTAATGCGCCACGTCCGGTCTCTGTAAGTCTTGCTGCTCACCGTAACTTGTTGGGAAGCCTAGAGCTGGTGGGGGGAAAGCGGGCGATTGAAGCGGAGTGTCTATGGGGGACGCGTGCTGTGACCTAGGGTCTTGTGAGGTCGGAAGAGAAGCCTGCGATCGATTGGACTTGAATAGAGAGTACTTGGATGGCATTGGAGGACTGGTCTAGTCGGCGTATGGGCGACCGAGAGGAAAAGACGTCTAGACGAGCGTCTCGATATCCAGTCCCGATGATACTGTAACAACCCTGTCGAGGCAGCACAACCGTTGAATTGGTAGGGCTGTACGCTGATCTGAGTAGGTATGAAGTGCTGCAGTTAGGCTACCAATCTTGGGCATTGTTGCCACGACTGGGCTTTAAACATAGCAAGCTGTCCAGCACAGAGGGTTCTATTGAAGTGGAACAGTTTCCAGTTACAGATCAACCCCCAGTGTTACCGACCTTTAGCGATGGTGGTTTCACCTCCGATACATAGTACGAAATACGAAGCACAGAGGTACCACTTTGATGATCAAGTAAGGTATAGGGGGGCGGTTCAGTGTGCATACAGTAAGGTACTCTACCTTACCTGGTACTCGTATCATGTCAGTCAATTAATATTTAATATTAATGTGACCTTGTCGGCGACGAGGCTGCATACTTGTAGCCGATGTGGTAGCCGATGTGGTACGAGAGCCTTTGACTTGCCCTGTATTACTAAGCACTAAGGGTCGGCCATACCCTTACCCTGAGGTACCTTAAGGTAGTTGTTTAGGTACCCCCCGCAAAACTGTAATGATAATGATAATACTAATAAGTCCAAGTAATCATTAAGTTGATAAATAGTAGGCCTCTAGATGAGGTTAATTCAGACCACAATCTTGCGTTACCAGAGTGGGCATGGTGCAACTTGCGAACTCAGGCCTCAAACTTGTTGACGATTCCAAGCATAGGGTAGCCATAGCCATAGCCATTGACGCTCATCAGCGTCTCAGAAGGAGGGAGGTGAGATTCCAAGAAGAAAAGTAATAGTTGTTCTCAATATGCAGCGCTCACAAGACAAACCTCAACACCTATTGTTCGGTCCACATTGATGTACCAACGAAAAAAGAGGGTTGCAGCCACTCTTGCCACATGTCAAACATGGCAAACATATTCGAAGGCGCATAGTCTGGAAAGTACATCCCGCAAGCGTCGTCTCCCAAAAGTTTCATTCTCTTTTCCCATTCCTTAGCAAGCTCAATCCAAGCCAAAACCCATCCATTGCCCTGCACTCCCTCCTCCTCGTCTGATTCGATCACACCCAGTCGCGACAGTTCTTCGTTGCCGAGGCAATTCGTCAACCATTCACCTATCTCACGCATGCAGTAGAGCTCTCTGTTGTTTAAACGAGCAAGGAACGAAGACCGCAGTTCTTGCGAGTGTCGGCTATTGCCCATGGTAGTAAAAATCCACAGGCGATAGTAGGAGTGGGTGAAGCGAGTCCGTTCCGACGGAGTTAAGTGATGGCTAGGATGCTTTTGTTGGAGGTGCTTACTGAGTACGATTCGTGGTATAAACTTCGACTCATAGAAGTCACACACGAGAGACACCTGGCGTGCGTTGGAGAGGATCCTCTTCGTTCGACGAAGACCTGTCTGATGATCTTCTTGGCGGTGGTGGTGTTTTTGTTCCTCCTGGTGCTGATGCTGGTGCTGGTGCTGGTGCTGGTGCTGGTGCTGGTGTTCGTGTTGGTGCTGGTGTTCGGCTTCGGCTTGTTCCTGGGCATCCGCCAACTGCTCTGCTTCGGGGAAGCATTCTATAGCTTGTGCGAAGAAGTGATATGATATCGGCGTAGCGTTAAGCTGCCATACGTGACGGAAAACCCGCGCGGTGCGGGTAAGGTTGGCAACCTCGCCGAGGCTGCTGAGGGATTCGAAAACATGCAGGATGAGCTCCGGCGGAAGAGTCGAGAAAATGGACGGTTTTATTTGCGGCTTCTGACCCATATCAATGGTGGTGATAGTCATCGGTGACTGGAGAGTCGCTAACAAATATCGCAGCGCCGAGTCTCGGGTGGGATCTTCTCGTCTGTGGAGTCTGATCTCATCTTCGACAGCTTGGCATGGCGATACCGTCCTAGTCGTCTCCATACTCTACAGGTATAACTTTCTTGCGTGCCGGTCTAGGTTTTTGTCAGATGTTTTATTTTATTCTTGAAGTTCGCGATCCGCATATAGTTACCTACAGGTAGGTCCGAGGCCGGGTGACAGAGAAGACACGGCCGCTACCTATACCTATAATTGCTCTGCCACCTTCCTTCACCGCCACCTACGGGCTAGCCTCGGTGGTAAATGAATGCGCTCGCTTAACCCGAGGCTACCTTAGGTGGCAGAGGAGGTGGCAGAGCAACAAGCACCTGAGGAAACGCCATTCATTAATAGATTATTGACGACCTGGAACTGTAGAAGTGGTGTAGGTAACGTCGACTGCCTGCAACACTCTCTCTATCTACGAATCGTACGTACTTCGATCTGAGATCGCGCTTGCCAACTGAAACTCCGCGTAAGGTAAGGTATGATTTTTTAAAAGAGGGTAACAACCTTAACGTTTCCGCATATTGTTGTCTACCTTAGGTATGTCAGCTTACTGCAATCCAGCCCCAAAAGCTAGCATGCCGGCCCTAATCTCAGCCCCGTAACACCAGCCAATTCTACCCCCACTTCACTCAGCCGAGAGGGTTCGCAAGCCATCCTTCATCCTTCATCCTTTGGCCCCTTGAGCAGAAAACATCTATTCTGGGTGCATCTGACAGCGAATGAAGTAGCTGACTATGTATTAATAAAACGAGCTGACTCAGGGAGACTATCCGAAACCTATCACTTTCATGTTTAGTCTAGAATCTATGTTTATATTCCTATTTGTATGTCATAACCACGTTTCACATTTCCTGTCATCATTTGGGCTCAACTTATAGCAGTCATCGCCAACATTGTTCTTTTTTTGGAAGTAAGATCTTACAAGATGTTGGACATTTCGCTGTCATGTTGGTATAGAGTGGTCATTACCGTGTGCTCTATAAAGCAAACGTTTTTCCTGACAATCCAAGGACCATCTCCATCATCTACAACACTACCGATTTCGCTCTATGAGACATTCTTCATCTTCAGACTTCTTCAGACTTCTACTGAACCTCGATATCTTCTCCTTTAGATTGGACTTTCAAGATGAAGATCTCTAGCCTTCTGGCGTCCCTATGCTTCTTCTTCTTCGTATCCGCAGCACCACCCGCATCGCTGGCTCGACGCGTTGACAATTCTCCTGGACTGGGCATAGAGCTTGAACTGCGCGAACTCACGTATAAGAATCCTCGCGAAGAGACCAAGCCCCCTCCTGGTGGTAAATGCTCGCCCGACGAGATCACGCGTATTAAAGGGAAGGCAGTCAAAGTCCTCAACTCGAAGCCGCCGACTTCGTCAAAAAATGACTGGTCACTTACTGCCGAGCACAGTGGCACAGAGGATTGTACTGGAATCAGCTGCCTTGTCTCTGAATTCATTGTCGATGGTACAAAGGTCAAGGTTGGAGAGAAAAGAGCTGGGCCAATCGCCGATGAAATTACAAAGTTTCTTGTGAGTGAACATTCCCTTTTGGTGGACCCCACCATGGTGTTGACCGAATCTCTGTGCTCTACTCACTCTCTTCTACGTTCTTGACTGATTAGAATATCTAGACAACCTGGAAGCCAAGCGTATCCGGGAAAAGTGAGGTGCAAATCGCTGGATTTGAGACTTGTGGTTCCTGGTTTGTGGAGAAACCGCAAAATTTCAATGAACACACTACGATGCAATTCATATTTAGATTCGGACAGCAGGTGACAGCTGCTATGCCTCTAGAGGGCATCCAGGCGCTCTTTGTCAAAGCAAAATCTGGACGGAAAGATACGCTCCTATCATCAGTCGGCGGCAAACTCAGCAACATGCACCAGGTCCGCAAGGAGGACTTTTCTCGACTGGCTTTAATTAAGCCCTCAGACATTAACGACGAATTCCTGGGCTTCTTTTCGATGGTCGTGTCCTACGCGAAGGCAGGACCCAAGCAAGCTGCAACTGACGGTCCCAAAATGGCATTGCCTCTCATGCCCCGCACTGACCATCTTGCCATCTACACCAAGTTCATTCGTGGTAAATTGGGAGACCAACTGAAATGTGATTCGCTATATCAGATAGTCAAGCTCCTAGCGGCCTACAAAGGTGACGGATCTGGCGACATGGATGAGAACTTTAAAGGCGATGAGTTTGACAAAGCAAAATTCAAATGGGATAATGGCATCAAAGGCGCAAACAACAAAAAGGCAGAACTACTGGTAAGCGACTGGATGAAAGGACTTCAAGACGGCAAGAAAGATCTCATGGCAGAGCAAGACAAGATTATTGATGGTCAGATTGGTAAGCTCGGTGACCGCATGGAGTATTTATACCAAGGCAAGCACGACCGTCTTGTTCCAATCTTCGAATTCCGAGACCTCGGAAGCTCCAGCGCGCCCGACCTCAAGAAGTCGCTCGTGGCCTTTGAAGACGCCGTTGTCGCTGCCCATAAGGAGTACTCCAATCCTCCCAAAAAACTCAGAGTTCGCGATCCAGAAATCAAACGAGATAACAAATGTCCAGCGACAACGACAAACAAACCTCCTCCTCCACCACTACGACTACCACCACCGCCACCGCCACCACCACCGCCACCACCACCGCCCACTGATATATGCGGGGATTGGTATAAAATCGTCCTTGACTACTTCGAGATCCGAGGGAAGAACTTCGACGCCACTAAATTCGGCACGGACGGTTCTGGACTGGAACAGCAGGTTAAGGGATGTGGCGAGTTGACTAAATGGCACTTTGAGTACACGCCGAATGATCCACGATTCGCTTGGTTTGCGAAAGGGCAGCTGCCGATTGGCACAAAAGCTTGTGTAGGAAGAGCAGTGGTTTCAGCAGGTGGAGAGGGTCCTGATGGATGTACTGGAGCTGGCTGAGACCTGAAGCCTTACGCATGTATTTGGCCTTCCTCCAGCTGGTATCCTTTGGGTTATATATGTTTGTGGGACTAAGATTACGATGAGATTGTAAGAGAGAGAACATCTGTGGCAGTTTGACAATGGCGGTGTTATGAAGAGTCCACATGCCACTTTCACACTGAGAAGCAACCCCAAGTATATCGTGCAGTCGTCAGGCTTTTATCCATTCATTCTCTCAAGTTATTCTATTTCACTATAAGGTACACATTGATGAGGTCATTACGGGCCATTTATAACCACGGAGCAGGAGTCAAGGTATGACCCGGTACCTAACCCCCTCACCTCCACCAAAATGCGAGAGGATTGCCAAGCCGGTCAACAGAGCCTTGAAGCGCGTCAAGCATTGGTGGAGACTTCTCCTTTGAGTCGGACACGACCTTTGTCATCGAGACATCAACGCAATGATTGGGCCGGTACCTTTTGACGCCCGAATCGTCCCAGCAAGGAATGGATGGATGAACAACAACAGCGAAAGAGAAGCCGTGTTGAGGATCACTGTTTCTCATCCATACATGTCTCCCTATGTATATTTCTCGTACCCTAAGAAATACGATGGACGGCGCCTTTCCTTGTCTGGCTCGTACTCGCTATCATTGCCTTCTCCATTCACCTATAGCCTTCCACTCGTATATGTCAAAGCATATATAGATTGACTTCTTCACCGTCTTTCACCCACCTCTCTATTGCTAGCATACTCTATCCCTCTCCTTGAGATAGCTAGCCTCATTACCAACTACCGTATCCGTCCTCACGGATCACGCAAGTTGTATTTATTCTTAGAGTAAATCATACATCATCATCATCCTCCACCATGCGGCTCCCGTCCATCGCCTGTAGCCTCCTGGCTCTTGCATCCATAGCATGCTGCCGTGCGCTGCGCCCCCGCGCCAGCTTCAACTTCGAGATCCCATGCCTGGAAACGCACGCGAGTATCGGTCTCGCGAACAGCAGCGCCAACAACACCATCAGCTGTGAGTACACCTCCCTCCTCACTCACCCCCCTCTCACCTGCCCTGTTCCTCCCACCTCACCCCACCACCTACCACCCTCCCCCCTCCGCTCCCCCGCCGACCAAACAAACTAACTCCCTCCCCTCGCCAAACCACCAGTCACATTCCGCGACCCCGCAACCAACACGACCGCCACCTGCGCCGCCACTTTCCTGTCCTCCTCCCCACCAACAGACCGCACCTCGTGCAGCCCGGACAAGGAGTTCGGCTGGTCGTTCGATCGCTTCGATGACATCTCCTCCTTCGCTCTTGATCTGCGACATACGTACGAGGATCCGGGGTGAGTCTTGTCTATCTTTGTGGTTTTTCACTCCTCCTCCCCCCTCACTTGAATTTTTAATCCCGTCTTACCCTGCCCTTGCCCTTCTCTCCTCTACCCCTAGCCCCTTTCACCACTTCACCTCCACCGTCTGGAACGTCTAACAACGTCTAACAACCCCACCCGCCCCGCAGAGTCGGCGACCCGCCCTGGGACTACATCACCACGTTCGGCAGCGGCAACGTCACCGCCAGCTCCAACGTCAGCACCGGTCAATACGTCTGCGTGCCTGGCACGCACGAGGACAGGAGTTGTCAGATTCCGGCTGGGAGGGGGCCGATTCTGGTGCCTATCACGGGGGCGGTTGCCAAGAGGTGATGGGCGCTTTTGGCGGTGTGAGGGCGGATGGAGGCGGGATGGGGAGATGGGAGATTGAGGGGGTTGGGGTTGTGAATGGGGTGGTACTGGTATTGACACTGGTATTGGTAATGGTGCCGACGGTATAGAATAGACTAGGCTGAAAATTGGAGGACTTTAATGGCTAGATTGTCCTTGTCCCGGAGAAAGGCAGAGTGGGCCCGTGACCATGTCAATCGGATTTATTCGTATAGAGTTGTGAATGGGACCATGGTACTGATCTTTTGAGCGGAGTGAGTACCTATATCATCAAATCTCACCTGCCCAATAATCTAGAACGACATGTAAGCTCCGGAAAGATGTTCGTACAGGGGTACCTTTGTCGCCGAAATCTGCGCCACACGGATGTTTCCGCATGTAGATGCCCCCACATCAACTCCAACACATCAGCTTCGTCGTCTCGTCCATACGCTAAGAACACATCATGCTCCAACACCTATGACCACTCCTAAACTACCTAAACATCTACACTCATCTTGAGCGAAGGTATTCAGCTCGACGATGATGGACGACTTGGCCGCCTCACCCTCCACCACCCTCTTGAGGTCATTCCACCCATCCCCGACACCACTCCTTCCCACGAACCGCGAAATGTCATGGCGAAGCCGACCGCACGAGCGGACCAACATCGTCATAAACATCAGCAGCAATGACGGCTCGACGGGGAAGGGCATTCTCATCGGGATGCTCTCGGCCTTTGGCTCCGCGGCCGTGGTAGCGCTCATCTTCGCCTTTGTCTACTTCCTCCGTTACACGAACCGAGGACGGATCATCCTAGATCGGATCGGAAGGCCAGGGGAATATGATGACGAGCAGGCGCTGGCGAGGGAGGAGGCCGATGCGCTGGAGGAGATGGACGAGTTGCAGAGGGCGGAGTATCTGAGGGCGAAAGGTATGCCGCAGAGAAAGAGCCGATGATGACGGGTCTGCCGGTGGGCGACGTGTGCTGACTATGTGATGGCTGTAGCGTTCGTTCAAGCCAACCCGCCGGAGACGATGCAGACGGACATTTCTCTGTCCCAGTTTCTGGCGATACAGGAGAAGGGTGTTTCGGCGTGGGAGTTTGAGCCGGAACTGGAGATTGCGAATTGTTTCGTGGAAGCGCGGACGGAGATTGAGTTCTTCGATGCCGAGTGCAGCGTGCAGAGTAACTTGCCGATTCCGAAGCAGAATGAGGTCTATTACTGGGAGGCCAAGATCTACGACAAGCCCGAATCGACTCTTGTCAGCATCGGTCTGACCACCAAGCCATATCCTCTGTTCAGGTTACCAGGTAAGATCTCTAGTCACAGAAGTGGCTTGCGTTTGTTGACATTTTTCGAGGCTGGCACAAGTCCTCCGTAGCCTATACGTCCAACGGCTACAGACGCTTCAATCAGCCTTTCGCTGCCACCAATTACGGACCGCAATACGTGCAAGGGGATGTCATAGGGGTCGGATATCGGCCGCGCATGGGGACCGTCTTCTTCACCCGCAACGGTAAGAAGCTGGACGACGTCGCACACGGGCTGAAGACGCAAAACTTCTTCCCCACCGTCGGCGCCAACGGTCCGAGCACGGTGCACGTCAACTTCGGGCAGATGGGCTTCGTCTTCATCGAAGCGAACGTCAAGAAATGGGGTCTGGCGCCCATGATGGGCAGCCTCGCGCCCCCACCGCCATACGGCAGCGAACAGGGCAGCATCCTCCTGGAAGCCGGCCGAGAAGGCGCGCCTAACCCTCGAGCGGGCGGGGGTGGATACTTCGTCGCCAGCCACTCGCGATCGAGAAGCGCAAACTTCCCGAGCAGAGCAGGGCCGCCCACCAGCCCCGGTCTCGTCCGCTCCCCCACCGACATCTCTCTCGCTCAGCTGGCGCACATCCCGTCGCACGAAGACTTGGGCGAAGGCGCCAGCAATGCGGGCGCGGCGCAGAGGGCTACTCGTCAGGATCGCGAATACGAGGTGGCGGATGAGCGGCGTCACGACGACGACCACGGCAATCCTCCGCCGGAATATACGAGTCCGGAGGCGTCGAATGCGGGGAGTCGGAGGAGCAGCAGTGACGGTGATGACGAAGATGGGCGTGAGCGGAGGGCCCTGTTACGTTCCAGCTCGCCGAGACCGCCTATACCCTCTTATGATGCCGCGGTGGGGAATACGCCGACGCGGGGTTGACGGCCTCTTCTCTCTTCTATTCTGCGTCATTGTCGTCATGTCATTTAGCGGTCACGGCGTCTGGTACGGGGAGTTTTCGTCTTTCTGATCTCTATCGAATATAGCGGTGTTTTTGGACGGCTGGACGGATGGATGGACCGTATGCGTATGTTTGCTTTCCGGGGTTGGTGGCGGTCTTGAATTGGAATGGGAGTGGGAGGGGGGTCGGTGACTGAGAAGGAAAGGGAAGGCAGGCGTAGGGAAACTCAGGTCAGTTTCCAGCTGTTAGTGTCTAGTAGGTCGGGTGGTCGATATATATATAAATGTTCACGGTTCTATACATGCTCTGCCGGCTGAAGATGTACTCGGCCAGCATCCGGATCTAGGAACATATTCAAAGCCCGCACCATCCAGTGGCTTACATACCTTTGCGAGCCAGATCACGGAATACGTGGGCGTAAGTCACCTTACTCGACTTTGAGGTAGACCGTAGGAAGATCTCTTTCGGCAGCATAGACCCCGATCCTTCGCATGCACCTTATGGAATCCAACCGCAGCTCACCAGCTCTTCCAAAAGAAACAGCAAGGGTATCCCCGCGCAAATCCCCAGCAAACCACGCAGCCTCACACGAAGTCCACCCCGCACGCCCAAGAATGGGTTCAACAATGACCCGTCCCCAACGGAGCCGCAAAACACCCAACTCTCAATCCCCCTCATGAACAACCGCGACATCCAAAACCTCCACCCGGCCCCTCCCCTTCGTCTCCGCCCCGACCAGCTCCCCGAGCGCCTTGAACGCCCCCGGCTCCACGAAGCCCGTCACCTCCCACTCCTCGCCCACCACGTCCTGCGTCTCGACCTGCTCGACCAGGTGCAGGATCCGCTCTTTCAACGTCCCTTTGCCTTTCTCTTTCTCTTTCTCGTCCGCACCCCCCTCCTCCTCGGCGCCCGTCGCGGCGGCGGCCGCCTTGTTGGCGCCTTTCGGACCCGCTTTGACCGGCTGCTTGAGCAGGCCCGTCGGACACGTGACGCGCAAGCGCATCCGCGCTCGCATCACCGGCATCGGCTGCCACGCGATCAGCGCCTTGATGGCGTCCAGCGCCTGCGACTTGGCGGACCGCGTCGTCGTCACGCCCGTCCACGTCGGTAGCTCCTTTGCCTTTTCCTTCTCCTTCTCCTTCGCCTTCCCCATCCCCTCCCGCTCCCGCTCGCTGTCCCCCTCCCCCTCCTCCTCCTCCCCCTCCACCTTCAGCCCGCCTACCTCCACCCCCACCCCCTTCCCCCTCCCCTCCTCCTGCCTCCTTGCCCCCAGTCCACTCAACTGATCCAGCGCCTTGGCCACCATCCCCGCCGTATAGACGCGTTTACTCGACGGATCCACCAACCGCGCCGCCACGAGATCCACCACCTCGGCGTGCACGCGCTCTAGCTGGGCGTGCCGCTCGCGCTCGCCCACCTGCAGCTCGCCTTTGGCCAGGATCTCGAGCACGATGGCGTCGAGCGGGGTGGCGGGGCCGAAGGCGCGGGCCAGGTCCTGCGCTGGCGCCGTTTGGCCCTTGCCGACGGAGAGGAAGACGGAGCGGATTTGCAGCACGTTGTCGAGGTCGCGTTCGGTGCCGGCGCGGTATTCGAGCACTTTGTTTTTGTAGCATGCGATTTCGAAGCGTTTTTTTCCTGGGGAGGGGGGAGGGGGGGTTAGA
>JAABUJ010002814.1_pt1 | contig 20569 bp, 16 predicted proteins | sample 5559131 | NCBI WGS metagenome assembly JAABUJ01 (sample SAMN10711875, study PRJNA513366) | rock metagenome | isolation source: Antarctica rocks | place: Antarctica: Victoria Land, Mt New Zealand nord | collected 2016-01-07 | reverse complement strand
TACCACAACACCCCCCCCCCCCCCCCCCAACTAAACCCCACCCCAAACCACCCTCCTCCACCACCATCCTACCCAACCCAGCAGCCACAACCATGTTCACCCCCTCCTCCCTCCGCTTAACAACAACTCGCACGTGCCACCACCTCCGCCGAACCCCCTTCCTCGCCTCCATCCGGCACCCGACCGCTCTCCACCAACCCTTCCACAACGCCGCCAGACTCGCCTATCCGCGGAAAGGCAGCGAGGACAAGGACAGCATTAACCGCGAGTCGATGGAGTACACGAAGACCGGCAGCGACGACCAGGTGGCGGCCATGGGGGACGCCGCGTTCAATCCGGACAAGACGAGTCCCGAGGAGGAGATGAAGACGGCGGGGGAGGGGAATGGGGTGAGTGGTTTTGTTTTTCTTATGGCTCTCAGGGGGGAAGGGGGGGTGGTGGTGAGGGAAGGGCGTGGGGGAGGGTGGTGCTTTCCGGGGTTCAGAAGAGTGGGGTGGACTGTCGGGGGAAGGGGTTTTGCGCCTTGGCGCGGATGTTCAAGGGTACTTTGAGAAGAATAGTGGCTGATGGGTGTTTGCGTCGTAGGATGAGTCTAATCCGCTGGATGTCTCGCCCGCGAATACTGAGGTTTCAAAGCCGAGGGATAGTGAGGAGGGTGGGGCGGGGGGTTCGAGCTCGAGTGCTGGGTCGTCGCAGAGTGACAGGAAGAGGTCGAGTGGGAAGGGGGCTTCGGCTAAGAATGGGAGGACTTGAGGGTGGGACTTAGAGTGCGGTGAGAAGACTGAGGGTAGTGAGTGGGTTGGGGTTGAGTCGAGCAGGTGGGACGGACTGAACGCCTGGGAGCATGTTTCTGCACACAATTCGTTCTGGAGATGATTCATGCGATGTAGATAAACCACAATGTCCCCCATTTCGTCCGCCACAACCTAACAATCTCACTCTGATGCACAACCCACACCCTCCCCTTCCCACCTCGTCCCCTCCTCCTCCAAGTACCTTATGTCCTTGTAGCTTTGCTCTTCCTACCTATGGGTAGGTGGGACCCTAACGGTATTAGTAGGGAAAGGTACGGGCTTCACTGTTTAGAGAGCCACAGTGAATTGCGTCACGGTACGTCGATCTACCTTATCTTATATCCGGAATCAAAGGATCATAGTTGTACCGCTCCGACGACTAGCGGCTATGGCATCATTTTAGCGTCTGTCTCGAAATAATCAACAATCATATTGCCATCACAGCCAGACCATCCCCGGCCACGGAGGAAATTGTAACTGATGGGAGCCAGACATTTTCATTTGCTCTTTGGTTAGACCCTGAGGGATCTAACTGTCTTTGGTTCTGTTCGTGCCTTGTTCAGCCGAAGTGGCTGGACTTGTGTCGCCTTTGGAGGACTTTTTGGACGTTCCTCTCAGTTTCTTTTTCTATCTTCAAGGAACTGTTGCAAGTCTTGATATTTTCTTACTACCTTCATACCCATTATTATTTGAGCTTCTTCACAGCATTGATACTCCAATACTGCTGTTGAACAACAGACACCATGCATCTGCAAGCGCAGGAAGCCGGAGACCCCATCGCGGTAGGATCCTTCATCAAGGAAGAACCAAAACCAATAAGAGAATTCAAGCAACATTCCTCGAGTCTTCCATTCAGCCAGGAGATATCTCTGACCGACGTTGCTGGACCGACATATCTGACCCCACAAACTCTCATCCAGCAAGTTGCATACACCCTCTCCGACAAGCTCTTCACTTATTCGCCCGAAACCTTTGACCTGGATGTTGCTGTCAAGCGCTGGTCGTCACAAAGCGCCAACAATGCCCACGGATACACGACCGGCGTTCATCCCATGCAAATACGCAATGGTGCGGGCTCCATCGCATTGGGTTACATGTTCTCCAAGGATTTCGATTTGAAGAAGAGACATATCCCGCAGTCGTTACTGGCTTCGTCGTCAAGTTTGAGTTATCTGCAATCTGCGCTTGATCAGTTGTCGCTTTTGTACGCTGTTGCCAACCCGTTCGTCGCACACGTGGCGGCCGTGGACTATGTTGGAGGATCGTCGCCTCGGCTTGTGACCGACTATGTTTCCGCGCTGAATCTCGCCGAAGAGTTGGGATTGGGCTTAGTGGCGAATTTCTCTGCGTACGAATCCCAGCACATGGCGCTGTTCTCGACTCTACTTGCTAGCGTTCTGCCCACAATACACATCTACGATGGTGTGACTGGCGGACGGGAGACTACGAGGATCGTCGACGTTCTGGATCAGGCTGGATTACACAAGACTTATAAGGCAATCCTGGAAGAAGTGTCGGGATCGGAAAAGAAGCATTCGGATACGCAAGGGAAAGTAGCACGCTTGCTTAGAGCGTTCAATGGCGAGTTGGGTACGGCCTACGGTCTCTTTGAATACCAGGGTCATGCTGCCCCGGAATCGGTCCTGGTGGTATTTGGCACTGTGGAATCTTCTCTCGCCACGCAAATGGCGTTATCCGTGGAAGGAGATGGTGCTAAGGTGGGCGTACTCAACGTCCGAGTGTATCGTCCGTTCGTCGAAGAGGAGTTCCTCAAAATTCTACCGAAAACCGTCAAGACCATCGGTGTGCTCGGCCAAGTACATGATGGGCTAGCTGTGCATGATAGTGGTGTGCACTCCAGTTTATACAGTGATGTCTTGGCTGCTGTTTCTTTTTCGGATGGATGGACCGGTATGCCTGCTGTCGTTGACATCAAGTACCCAAGGGAGCAGACGTGGACACCAAAGTCAATCGAGGTTGCCTTCCGACATCTTGGACGGAAACCTGGCCAATCAACTCAACCCGAGGAGCCGACAACTCTGCAAATCCTAGATCCTGCTGTTGTGCAACAGTACACGTTCTGGGATGTTGACGAGTCTACTTCCGCTACTGCCCCACTTATCCTCGCTCAAGCATTGTCAAAGGACTCTGCAGGTAACGTCACAGTCAGGAGTGGACACGATAACTTAACCCGGGGAGGTGTTTTAAGGACAGACATTCGACGGTCAAAGAAAAGCATCGAGGCATCTTATCCTATCGAGGCGGCAGATGTAGCTTACGTGGGAGACGAAAGCTTGCTCCAAGATATCGACCCCGTGCAAAGCGTAAAACAGGGTGGCAAGGTCATCATCAGATTACCCGGGGTAAAAGATGATGATCTGGAGAAAAAGCTTCCTATCGGATTCCGCAAGTCGCTGGCGGATAACGACGTTCAGTTGTTCGTTCTCGACCCACAAGCCTTGGAGTCTGTCGCGGATGATGCCAGTCTTCAGACTTATCTCACACAATTGGCGTTCTTAAGGGTTGCGCTCCCCAATCTAGAAAGGACTGGATTACAGAGACTAGGATCGATCAACGCAAATGCAGAGTTACTTGGCGGCATTGCGGCGGATCTCGACAAGGCCCTGCGCCAAGTCGAGGTCCCTGAGTCTTGGGCGAACGTTGAACCAGACATCGAGATACCATCATTGCCTGCATATATCGACGTCAACAGCTTCTCCGCATTCGGCAAGATCGAGACAGAACCACCGTCTTTGTTGCGAAACTGGGAAATCGCAGCGAAGGGGTTGGTGTTCAAAGAAGCTTACGGCACGAAGCCTGCCTTGCGCCCCGATCTGTCGGTCAAAACGTACACTGTTCATGTCAAAGAGAATAGACGCCTTACACCTCCCACCTATGACCGGAACATTTTTCACATTGAATTTGATCTGGGAGACTCTGGGCTCAAGTACGACATTGGCGAAGCACTTGGGATTCACGCCGAGAACAACGAACATGAAGTCCAGGAGTTCATCAAGTTTTACGGATTGATCCCGGAAGAGGTTGTGGAGGTTCCAACCCGAGAGGATCCAATGGTTCTGGAGAATCGGACTGTATACCAGGCCTTGATGCAGAATGTGGACATTTTCGGTCGGCCACCGAAACGCTTCTACGAGGCCTTGGCCGAGTTTGCCGACGATGAGAACGAACGAAAGGAGCTTTTGACACTCGGAGGCCCTGAAGGCGGCACCGAGTTTAAACGCAGAGCAGAGGTCGACACCATCACATATGCCGATATTCTTCTCGAGTTCCCTTCGGCACATCCCAGCTTCCATGACATAGTCCGGATCGTCAATCCCATGAAGCGGAGAGAATACTCAATCGCTTCGTGTCAGAAGGTGACGCCCACAAGTGTGGCCCTCATGATTGTCGTGGTCGGTTGGGTAGACCCCAAAGGTCGTGACCGATTCGGTCAAGCCACCAGATTTCTCAACAGGCTCAGGATCGGCACTCCGGTCACCGTCAGTGTCAAACCTAGCGTCATGAAGCTCCCGCCAAAGTCCACTCAACCCCTCATCATGGCCGGCCTCGGCACGGGCCTCGCACCTTTCCGGGCTTTCGTCCAGCACCGAGCGTGGGAGAAAGCGCAAGGCCGGGACATCGGAGCCGTGCTGCTGTACATGGGATCGCGGCACCAACGCGAGGAGTACTGCTACGGCGAGGAATGGGAAGCCTACCAAGACGCCGGTGTCATCACCCTCCTCGGTCGGGCCTTCTCGCGCGACCAGCCGCAAAAGATCTATATCCAAGATCGCATGCGGGAGACGCTGGACGACATCACCCAAGCGTACCTGAAAGAGGATGGGGCGTTTTACCTGTGTGGTCCGACGTGGCCGGTGCCGGACGTGACGAACGTGTTGGAGGAGGCAATCACGAGAGACGCGAAAGCGGCTGGGAGGAAGGTCAATGGCAGGAATGAAATTGAGAGGTTGAAGGAGGAGTTGAGATATGTTCTCGAGGTTTACTAAGTCATGGGTACATGCCTTTTCCTTAATCGAATGGAATTTTATATAGACTGTTGATAGATCATGAACTGATAGATCATGAACCGTGCCTGTAGGCGGCTTCCTCTCGGTATTGATTTCCCTCTTCTGAGTCGACAAGCAACGTTATACCCTCCTAACATATTCGTGTTGTATATTTCGTATCTCTCAACCACTACGGAACCACATTGATGTTGTAGAATCATATGACTGGATAGGGTCTCAAAGCATGCAAAAGTCCTTTGATAATCGGAGCTTAAGTGAGGCTGTGTAACCCCCACGCATGGATTGGATCGCCTTATTTACGCTTCACCGTTGCCTTTGCCTTGCCTGTCATGGCTGCATCATGGCTGTTTCGTAAAATATATTTGTCACGTATCCTGTATTAATAATCATCAAGTGCTAAGGTACCTAGGTACAAAGCATGTTCAAATTCTAGGCGGACTTTGCCGATCATCCTTTAGGTATTCGTTCGTTCGAGACCGGGCTTATGTGCAACGCCTTCCTTACCTTCCGTGTTGTTAACGTTCTATTGTAACAACTCGTTGCAATTCAATTGAATAATAACAGGATGTTGAATCTCAAACTCAGCTCAATTGCCGCTCCAACTATGTTCTGCCCCTACCATGCCCAACCTAATCTTTATTCCCCGACAGGTCGGTCATGCAGTCTGCCTTGATGATCTGAAAGGATCCCGACGTCGGCTTCTACCAACCACGTACCGACCCGGCCCGGCAGTGACCGCACATCCTTCTCTTCTTCCGCACTGCTTGCTGCAAGCCCCAGCGTGTCGGCCAATCCCTTGCGCCAGCGCATCCGCACATCTTCTCTTTTCAGAACGTCGACAGCGTCAATTGATGCGACAATGCCTTCGCATGACACGCCTTCCCCTGCGACAACGACGAAACGTCCTTCTCTGACCGAGCGGGATCTGTCCAGCCAGTCCCTCTCACGACGGTCACCTTCTGCGGAATCTCATTCGACCTCCCACAAAGGCTCGTCGCACAGACCTCACAGAGCTCATGTCGTCGGGCATAATCGTGTGGCACATGCTAGGAACCCGTCGTACGGGAAGAACCTTAACAAGCTCACCAAGCTCACCGCGGTGCATGGTGGAGTTGGTGGTGGTGGTGGTGGTGGTGATGGTGGTGGTGCGATGGTTACGAGACAGCATACCCGCTCCAAGTCCACTACCCCGTCTACGAGCCCACAAGCGCAGCACGTGAAGCGCAATAGCTCCCATATCTCATTACCACGGACGGGCTCAAAAGTGTCGGTGAAAAAGAATTCATCTGTTCTGTCTCTAAAACGGAATGGCTCGGTAAAAGAGCTGGAGAAGTCAGAGGGTGCAGACGTGATCCCACCAGTGTTGAGATTGCAGTCGCAGCAGGCAAAGCAAGGTCACCGGGCTCCTGCCGTTAAGTTCTCCATTGGCAGTGAAGGTCAAGACGAAGAGTGGACCGAAGATAGCACATCACAATCGCCCGAGACAACGCGTCACAGCTCAATTGCACAAAGCCAAGAGTTACAACCTCAGCGACAACCTCCGTCCCCTGCTCCTGAAAACCCCCCAGATACATCTCAACCTTCCTTGGCTCAAGCACCACTTCGATCACCACCTCAGCTTATACGTCGACCTTCGGACCGGTCGAGCTCGCATCGGTCAAGGATCCTAGACGCAGACGCTATCACTTCCCGCCTCCTTCAACGTCACCCACCCCACATGGTTCCCCCCAGACTGTCCTCGGTCTCAGCGACAGCAACGCCGACCGGTAGTCACAGCCCACGCTCTTTCGGCCACAGCCAAGCTTCAACACTCAATGGAACCCCAGGAATGCCTCATGATGGTGTGTCGCGGTTCATCTCCGGTGGTGGAAGCTCAGGCGGTACTTCGGGTGAGAATTCGCACGTAGCATCAAGAGTCCTCTCTACTTCGTCGCCCCCAAATGGCAGCCTCGATCAGTCCAAACGTGCCAAATCGACCAGTCACATTGCCTTCAGAGACGACGGAGCGGAAGAAGAGGACGACGAGGATTACGACGAGCCCCGCGCCCTTGCGCCCCGGTCCCGTCAGCATTCTACGCACGGTGCCTTCAACACTTCGCATTCCTCACGCACCCAACAGAAACTCAACCTCCAGCGCGCCAGCTCTAACATGGAACCTCATCAAACTTACGTGGCCCCACCGTCTCTGACCCAAGGCGTCAGTAGCACCACTCTGCAGGGCCAGAACTTACAGATCTCGGAGACAACAAGATTGGCCAAGCAGTACGAGCAGGCTTGTCTCGAGTACGCCGTAGTGCGCCGGTATCGGAATCCGCTGGGCGAAGCACTCAAGAGAGTAGACGACATCCCCGCTATCAAAGAGATGCGAGAAAAGAGAATGCAAACCGAAAGGCCAAATACACGCGCCGGAGAGAATCATGGTACAGGAAGCTCCGGACGGATGGGATTGAGCCAGACTCTGAGGGAAGAGCGGAGGGCAAAGACTAACAGCCGAAGAGAGGGGAGAGTGCGATTCGAAATTGGGAGTAAGGATGATAGCCGGATTGGTGGTCACGATGACAGTAACGACGATGACGACGACGGGGATGGAGCCGATAGCACCGACCGGCTGGTGAGACGGATATGGGAGAGCAGGAACGAGACAGCTGGTGATTGAAGCGGCGATGAATGGGTAATGTGATCGTGGCGTCAGGATGGCTTGGCTTGGGAGATTTGGCGGCACAGTTTCTTTTTTGGCGGGGCGGTTGCATTTGCTAGGGAGATTGGCACGACATTGTTCACTGTAGTCGGGCATGCGGTGGCAATGGAGTTTGTATGATTATTCCCCTTGGGCTTGCGAGGCGTTTCGGTTATAGCGATGGCGTTTGATTGATGGCTATGAGATTCCATAGTCCATAACGATGGTGCCTTGAGACAATCGAAATAGACAAATTCAGAAGAAACGATGGATATGACGGTCTTTCTCCATGCGTGACAGGCCCTTGACTTGATGCATTCCCCAGACCACTCCTGTATACTTTCGAGTTCGTGATCCGCAATATAAGGTTTCAGGGTTGGATGTTAGAAGGCCTTGTCATCGAGCACAGGCATACACTGAAGTTGACTGCTGAGAGTGGAAACGCCGGACAGGAACCCAACTATATTCATCGTCGACACACCGAGCATCCAATAATGCACAGGACAAGACCCTAAGGCACGCAGAAACCCACCACCCCCACAAACCGGCAACTCCAACCGAGCACCTCCCCCAACCCTCGCGAAAAAAACCCTCCCGCCGCGCCCTCCATCCACGACCAACCGCACCACGGCCCACACAGCTTGACCTCTGCCCACTCACCCACGGATTCCAGCATGGCCAAGACCAAGACGTCCAACACATTGGCGCAACACATCGCCGACCTTTCCGACCCCACGCCCAGAGGTAAGCCAGACCGAGCCGCGCCCGCGCCCCCCGTCTCCAACCTAGCTCCTCCTCGCGCCCGATCGTTCGCTCGCTGACCGTGTGTTTATTTCCTCGCTCGTGACAGACCTCGTCCCCGCCGACCACGATGCCTCGCATACCAATGGCATGTCGGACGCCGACTCGGGCTCGGATGGAGGGGGTGCGCTTAGCGATGACGAAGAAGATGATGAGGGGGTGCGTGGGCGGGAGCATTATTTGGATGTTGGGTAGGGGTTTCTGTTCTGTTCTGTTCTTTGCGGGGTCTGTTCTTTGCAGGGTCTGTTCTTTGGCTGTAAGGTGAGATGGGAGGGAAGGAAGGCTAACGGCTGGCAGGAAGAGCACGTTACGTGGAGCGGAGGAGGTGGTTCTTGGGGCGGGGTATGAAGGGGTGAGTGTTGCGCGGGATGATTCGTTGATGGGGATTGGGGTGGAGAGTGACGATGATCCGTTTGGGAGTGGGGCGAGTGCGAAAGAGGGGGGGAGTAGTGGGGAGGAGGAGGAGGAGGAGGAAGAGGAGGAGGGGGAAGAGGAGGGAATGGGTGTTGATGGTGAGGGGGAGAGGGAGGGGGATGATGAGGATGAGGATATTGATAGTGATGAGGCGTTTGGGGAGGGGGATGGAGAGAGGTTCAAGGGGTTTAGTTTTCGGGGGAGTAAGAAGCCTAGTGAGGGCGGAGCCGGGGTTGGGGAGAGTATGGATGTGGTGGTGGAGGGTTCGGGCTCAGAGCAAGATTCGCTGCTCGGGAGTACTGAGAGTGGGCTGAGCAATAATGACGATGTCGACGGCTTGAGCGAAATGGAGGATATTGCTGATGACGACGATTCGGCTCATGATGATGTTGCGGAGATGGTTGAGGACGACGAAGACGAAGACGAAGACGAAGGCGAAGACAATGGCCCATCAAAAGATCTCGACGAACGCGCCGAACTCCGCAAGATGATGGCCGAAGAACAAAAGGCCGTCGCTTCGACCATCTCGCAAGCCGCAAAAGCCGATGTCGACAAGGGCAACGCAGTCAAGCACCAACGATCCACATTCGACTCCCTCCTCAACACCCGAATCCGCCTCCAAAAGAGCCTCATCGCCACGAACTCCATCCCCGCACTCCAAACCCATCCAACCAACCCCACCGACAACGACGCCCAGCAAACCATCCTCGCCGCCCAAGGCGCCGCCATCAAACTCTGGACCCAACTCGACACCCTCCGCCACACCCTGACCTCCCCCGCCGAAACGGGCACCAAACGCAAGCGCTCGCCCGAACCTAACGCCAGCCTCGCAACACCCACCACGACCCTCTGGCGCCGCATGCAAACCCATGAATCCGCGTCCCGCGCTACCCGCCGCTCCACCCTCGAGAAATGGTCCACCCGCCTCCGCCCCGTCTCCGCCCTCTCATCCTCCCGTAAGCTCGTTAACCCCACCCCCACTGCCCAACCCCTCACGGCCGTCCTCGATCACCATCTGTCCGACATGTCGCGCCTCGTCGCGCGCACGCACACCCCGCGTTCTTGCGCCCCGCTGCAGGCCCAAGCCGGCCTCGTTGAGTCTCGCGATATTTACGACGATGCTGACTTCTATACGCTCCTGCTGAGAGAGCTGGTCGACCAGCGCATGGCGCACAGCGCGTCGACGGGGGGCGTGTCCTCCGTGACGACGGGAGCCGGAGCAGGAGCAGCGGGGGGGATAGGGGTCGGAGGCTTGCCGAGGGGGGAAGGGCGGATGCGGAAGAAAGTCGACACGAAGGCGAGTAAGGGGAGGAAGATGCGGTATACGGTGCACGAGAAACTGCAGAATTTCATGGCGAGCGAGGATCGTGGGACGTGGGGGGAGCGGCAGCGGGATGAGTTGTTTGGGGGTCTGTTGGGGAGGAGAGGGGCGTTGAGGGAGGATGCCGTGGATGAGGAGGATGATCTGGGTCGGGAGGACGACGTGGAGGAGGAAGGGTTGCGGTTGTTTAGGAGTTAGATTATGTGTCCAGGTACCGGGGTGGTTTGATGGACGGTATATTTAATGGGTGGAGAGACGGCTAAGGCTTGTGGGATCAAGTGAGAGCAGGGCTCTATCACCGTTCGACTTCGATCTGTATACAATGCCGTTTGCATTATGACAGGTGCTTATAAAGCTACTCGATGCCCCTACTCAACGCCACTACCAAGCTCCACCACCCTCCGAAAACCATCGAACGTCCCACCAACCCAACCTCCTAATCCTGCTCCAACCACTGCGACGAGAACGCGGGCGGCAGCCCCAATCCGAAGTCCTGGCTCTCGTCCTCGAGCATTCTTTCGGGCAACAACCGAGACGCCCTCTTGAACCTGCCATCCCACCCATTTCCTCCTCCCGCGACTCCGACCTCTGCCGTTGCGTGACTCTCCTCCTCGTCCTCGTCCTCGTCCTCGCCGTGGTTATCGTACTGTAGATTGATCCTCGACAATAACGGCGAGGACGGAAGGGAAGGAGCGAGCAAGGGCGAAGACTGGATGAAGGGTTGTGGGGGGAATAAGTCCGCGCCTGTGTCTGCGTCTACGTCTGTAAAAGAAGGCGGCGATCGTCCTAGTTCGTGTTCGTGTTCGTGTTCCTCCTCTTCCTCGACATCTGCACCATGTCGGGGGAGAGTATGAAGTGTGAACTCAGCATCCACGACTTGGAGAGAAGACCGCGATTCAAACGACGGGCTTAGCTGCGGTCGCGATTGGAGAGCGGGGAGGGGACTGTGGTCGGGGTTCTTGAGCGGAGATTGCGATTGTGTGAAGATTTGCGATGGCGGGGAATGAGGTTGTTTAGGCGGAGGGCCGGGAAAGGTGGTCTGGTGGACCGTTCTGGTTGAGCATGGGGACTGGGTCGAGATTCGGGGTGTTCGTGGATGGTTACTTGTTGAGGGTGAGGGTGATGGGGAGCGGGAGCGGGAGTTCTGGCTGTGTTCAGGTCCGATGTTGCGTTCCTTCGAAACTGGCAGGGCGGTTGCGATGGGTGGAAGGGGTGGTGAAGAGGGTGTGTAGTCGCGACAGATGAATCCGAATTGCGATTGTGAGTCTAGGAGGCGCGAAGTTGGTGTTGGTGGATGATCGGGACCTTCTGTGTTTTCTTCGTGTTGCGAATGTGGTCGAGGTTGGGTTTGGCGGTAGAGGTCGCTGGATAGCTGGGCCGCGGCGGCTTCGGCCGAGGACAATGGTGGGTAAAGAGGGTGGATTGGGGAGGGCGTGTTGCCGTTTGTGAGTGTGTTGACGTCTTTAATTTTGTGCCCAAGCTCGCATTTGGAAGAAGGGGTTTGAGCTGGGACTGATCGCTCCGTCAGAGGGCTCAGAAACGGCTTGTCGGTGATTGAGGTGGGTGTTGCTTTACGGGGGCTGGGTCCGTTTGTGGTCGGTTGGAAAGATTGTGGCAACTGAGGAACATGCTCGATAGGTTGTGTTGTGTTCCTCAGGTTATGCAGACTCGACACTTCTTCACCTTCCTCATCTGAGTCCTCGTCATCTGAGTCGCGGATCTCAGTCTTCGAGGATTGGTCGTATTGAGGAGTTGGCGTTGGCCTGTTAAACGGCTCAGCTGTCCGTATCGGACCCTGTACGGCGCCATTCGTCTTTTCCTCCTCCTCTTGACGACTGTTCAAACCATTCAGATTATCAGATCGCCCAAAATCACACACTATATTCCCTACAGTCCTCAGATATGGCGAGGCCGTCAACGGCTGACTATCCTCATTCTCCCAGCTAACGCTGCTCTTAACTTCCAGCTTTGGATGCCAGCCTGTCAACTTCCCAATCTTGAGCCCAGCAATCAACGGAACACGCACATTTGTAGATCTTGCCTTTAGAGGAGATCGTACAGGGCTACGCATTGAAGACGTCCTCTGTGTCGATAAAGGAGTGTCGCCTGGTGATTGAGAGGACGGTATCTCGACCTTGCGAGCCGTGGCTGGCGTTCTTGGCGGGATCAGTTCACTCCTTGCCGGACCCGCCTGGGTGTGGGTGGCATTGCTCTGTTTTCCTGTAGTTGTTGACGTAGCGTTTTGCACGCTCTCTGGCTCCTGTTTTACTTTTCGTCTCCTGCTTGTTCGCGTTTCTACGATAGAAGGCGTGTGATTGACAGGCAGCGTCCTCCTTCGCCTCTTCTCTGGAGATCTGTCTTCCTCCAAAGCCGATTCGGTACACTGAGCAGGCAGTGTCTTCCTCCCCTTCCTTTTCGAAGAACCGTCTTCCTTTACGGCATCTTTACTTGGCAGTGTTGTTCTCCTCTTCCTCTTCGGAGAAGCCTCCTTTTCAATGTAGTCCAAATCAAGGTCATCATCCTGTGGCAGGTATTTCGTAACGAAATCGATCTGAGTAAGAGTCTGCTGCCGCGTTCGTGAAGCTGGAGGCGTTGGTTTCGTAGGGTTGATTGACCGTCCTCGAGAAGGGAAGTGGACTTGTCTGTCGTTCGGTGCTGAGGTGTAGACTCTCCTGGATGGAGCTCGCCTTTTCGGATGTGAAGGCATATTCGTGTTGGGGTGGTTGCGCACGATCAATGATAAGGCGTAGTGACAGTCAAGAGAGACCCGCCTAGAGACGCGTAAGATGGCGTTGACGCTCAGATGTCCTTTCATGCGCTACTGCAAGGAATGATACTTGGTTATGTATTTTACCGTGCATAATCACATGTATATAACCTGTATATTACAGGTTATATGATTACAAGACGCTATGCCCTTGTGACTTACGGAGTAGAACCCTGCGACCACAAGGCGAGTAGCGGCGACAGCCGCTCTAGAAGGAAACAAAGGGGATTGAAAATCATAGAAATCCAACGTCTCGGTGTATATGATACTCTTCTCCCCGCGCTCTCTTCACTAAGAACTTCCCTCTCAGATTCCCTAGCCAAAAAGATCTGTTTATTTGCCTGCCTGTCCTAAAATGACGTTCGTTGACTTGAACTCCATCAATATTCATCAGCCCCAGAACGGTACCCTACAAAAGAGCAGTCTCTCTACTGCTAGACAATAGCCTTATGCGAGGCGACGTATCAAACGTCGTCGCTTTACGTCACCACTTTCGTCAGATGAGGAAACCGAAACGGGGGCTGGGTTGGACAGCAGCAGCTTCTACACCTCCCAAACGACACGACTCTTCCCACTTGATTGGCAGCGGTAAAATGGATTTGCAGCTGGACAGTGTAAGATGACTTTCATCTATGAGCAGCATAGTCGGAAACGGGAGAGCATCAGAGTAAGGAATGAGAGGCAGGGCTGCGGGAGGCGTCACAAGCAATACCTGGTTCGATGGAAACCGTCCTGGGTGATTGGTGCTCGTCGTACCGCCCCGGAACTGCTGCGAAACTGGAAGGAGAAGAAGTCATCAAGATCAATAAGTCGGCGTTGAGTAAAAGGCATTCGGCGACCAACTGCTTCCCTTTCCTCCCATTTTTCTGGCCCATCAGGTGTACAAGCAGGTCTTGCGAGCAAGGCAGTCTTGAGCAGATAGTGCACTCTCATGACTTCGTTATTTTATTTATATATTAACGCTGTGCGCAACTATTCGCCATTTTGGTGGCTCCTAACTCTATGCCGGATGTCCTTCGTTGCTTTGTGAGTTGTGAATGTATCCACAGGATGCATCACCTAAAGGATAAACTCCGCCTTCTTCATTAGCCCTCCGCTGTAAGGGCGAGCTAGAGACGGTGCCGGTGGGCAGTGGCGAGGGTTTACTGGTTTCTGTCCACTAGAAAAGCATGACGGTGATTCGGCCATAGCCAGAGTCTCCGCTTTGTCGGCATCAGCATGGCAATGCGAGGACAACAATTAGGTAGTTCGCTCTTACATGCCCTCAGTGTACCTCGCAATGACCCAGGATCCTGCTATTTCTGGTCACTCACGATCTGGATCCAGCTGAGGGCTATAGGGGTGATGCAGCTGTCGAGACCGTCACCTGGATCACCCCCTTCGGCTGTGGCACGAACAGACCAAACAGGCGTGGTGAGGCGTCAACAGCATTTGGTGAAGCTCTCTGAGCCCCGCTTGACCAACGTTTGAAGGATGCCTGAAAGGGGAGAAATGGAAACCACCATTAGCCCTAGCATACAGCTCTGCCGCAGGCTTGTAGCCTCTCCATCTTCTGCTTTAGTACGCCAGGCAAGTATACGCTCGTGAGTCTGTCATTGTGCTCCTTCCCCCTCCTGTCCAGCGCTGTGCCCGTCTGGAAAATATGTCTCCAGGATCGCAAATACAATATCTTCTGTCAAGTTTATCCCAGGACATCAGGTGAGTCAAGAAGAGTTCACAGTCCAGCAATGTGTACTTTATGCCTGCTGCCACTTATAGTACTAGAGTGTCACTGCCAGAGTGGTGACTGCGACAAAATAGGCTCCAATAGCCGCGGCGGATGAGACGTCCTTTGTGCATACAGCATATAGAACAACACCAATTCCAGAAAACAGTAGGATTGAAAATACTCCAAAGAGAAGTACAAGCCAGTTGATAGATTGCTGTTGCTGACCAGGCAGTTGTAGGATCAGAATGTGAGTCTGTTGCACTTGTCCCGTGAGAAGGAGCGTGTGAAGGTGAGGATTCAGACGAGTTCGCTTGAGAGCTCCATGACGGTGATATATGCGCTTGTGGTGGTCTTGAAGGATAAGAGCTGCCATACTGAGGCCACACAACTGCAGCAGCAGCTTCTCTCAATCTTGTCTGTAGTTTCAAGGCAGCACCCAGATAAAGTTCCTTAACATCCTCAAACATGGCTTGACCACAGCCCTAGAGATGATTAGATGCTTCTGATCGCAAAACAGAATGTAAATCCACATACACAAGTCCAGGTGATACGCTGACATCCTTGGTGAGGAGGTTGCCGTGATGCTTCATGCAGCCATGCCCAGAATTGATGACATAAGAGCCTTGCCACTAGGCTTGTTTGACGTTGCGCTTGCTCAGATTCCCCAGATGACTCAGGTGACTCAAAACACCTCCTCTAGCTCAAAACAAATTTTTGAAATAACTTCATCAGAACCACACCAAATAAGCTCAAAATCTAGTCAGTAACTCTTCTCATTGCACTTTATAACTTGATATAGATCACAATGTTAAGACTCTTATGATCAGTAATGAGTGTGCAATTCTTCTCTTTATCAAAGTACATCACTCAATTAAAACATGAAGCAACTCAACTTTAGATCTTTATGAATTCAAAGATCAAGAAAAACAAGTTTAAAAAGATTTTTCAATGAATCTACATTGAATTCTTTGTTAAATCTGTTCAGAACTTCACAGAAAGAGTTTTAAATCAATCTGAAACAGTTTAAATTATAGCTGATCTGAAAGCTTTATAATGAATCATGAACACAGTACAACACAACATTACAGTCATAAAGAACATTTTAAAGATTCTTATCAGCAGAAATTTTGCATTACAATTCTTCATCATTACAGAATATAGACATACATATATTTAAGCTTAAATAACAGTGAATGCATCATCATTCTTAACAGTAGTGTTCTTTTCATCATTATTTAAAGAAAAAAGCATCATCACAGATCTTTTTACATCTAATGATTACAGAATTGTCATTAAACTCATTAACACTGCTTTTATTAATCATTAATGCATTCTCTCATCAGTCACACTACATAACTGCATTAATAATCACATTCACATCACTGCAAATCAAAACATCATCATTATTAAGATTACAGCTGTTAAGTAACTAAAGTTAGATGATTTGACAGTATATACATTTATAGTGACTGAAAAAGAGTCATTACAGAGTAACATTAGATGAATTACATCTTTAAAAGTAGGTAACAAGATAATCATCATCATTTATGATGTCATTGCATACAGCATACTGATACAGAGCATCAAAATGAAAGATTAGTAAGTTACAGTGACATGTATACAGACAGAAAATTATAAAATTAAAGTTAAAAAAGATATTTTAATCAATTATATAAGATGGCTGTGCAGCTCAAAACAAGTGACAGAATCTATAATGATGAAATTTATAAATGTAAAACACATTAATTTAACACTTTAAACTGAGTTGATTTGAGACTCTGAATACAAGAAGACAGAATTATATAATTGAGTTTGCTGCATTTAGAAGTGCTTTAAGTGCTATAAGTATGATTACATAAGTGCTTAATGCAGAGATACTCAGAAATGCAGCATATATGTAAAGAATCATAGATCTGAGAATTGCTTCTTTAAGAATCTAGAATTCAACATTAGAAAGTGTGTAAGCTGTAAAGATTCACATAAGATGTGAAACAATAAGTGTCTTAAGTTTTAGAAAGAGACAGTGTGCATATAGATGACACACAACATTAAGCAGACTCAGTGACAAGTATTAACTTAAACATTAATTATCAAATTTAAAGAAGTCACATTCTCAAAGACAGTCAATGACAAAGTCAGCAAGATTAACATTAATAGTCACAGTAAAAGCATTAACAGCAGCAACAGAGACAATAGTGACAGCAGCAGCAATATCAGTAAAGATGTAACATTTACATTATATATAACAATGAGTAACAGTTATAAAATCATCAGTGAGCTTTGCTCAACAATATTTAAGATTCTTATAAGAATCTCATCAATTCTAACATCAGTCTCAAAGACATTCATCAATAAAAATGAAAAGCAATCAGTATCATTTATAAAAACAGCAATTACAGATGCAAATTGAATCTCTCTGAGATCAGTGAATGAAAACAGATCTAAAAGAATCACAATCAGATCTCTGAAAATGCAAAAGATAAATGTGACAATAAAGACAGCAGTAAGTCACTGAAGTATTAGATTTTCTGAGTGTTAAATGAATTTAAAAAACAGTTAAACAACAGAAATTGAGAATGTCTTTAAGCAGAACTCAGTGAGCTTGCTGTTCATTAGTTAAGATAGCTTCACAATAAACATTATAAATATAAAGATAACATCAACTTCAGAGATCACAATGACAACAGAGTAATATTGATACACTTAAACTTTGTTATTTTACAGTACAACACAATGAAGTTAAGAAATAAGATCATGACACTTCTGCTTCAGAATCTCATCATATAAGACTACAATGTGCTGATCATTCAGAAGTCATGACACAATAAATACAACAATAATATTTATCATTTCTGCAAGAACTGATTTCATCTGATCTATTCAGAATTCACAGAAGAAAAATCAATCTAAATTTACTTCTACATTAATTCATGACTGAACTGTGCAGACTGAACAGTTCAGACATACAGTAAAGATCTTATAACTCTGAAGATTCAGTATATTGAACATAGTCAGTTTAAGTGTTTATGCATTTACAATGTGTATAGAGAAGCAGTCAGAAAGAATATCACAGTAATTTTAAAGTAACTGAATGATTTACTGAAGAATAATCACTGATAATACATTATAGTGAGAGACTTTAATCTGCATTATTCAACATAAAGAAGTCTAAGAGTGAAAAAAAATTCACAGATAAAGCAGTTAATATAAATAATAAATGAATGACAGCTCTCTCTGTTCTTATTGTAGAGCTTAGTCACATAAAGATCTCAGTAAGTGTACAGCATCATAGATCTGATGTTAAACAGCTTAAACATTACATAACAATTAATTAGCTGCAAAATATAACAATAACATCATAACTCTGATCATTACTCTATTATCACTCATCTTCTACTGTCTACAGCAGAGATCATATTACAATCTTATTAACAGTGAAATAGAGTAAATATAAAGTTTTTATAACAGATTCTAATAAAATAGCTGTCAACATCACTTCATAACTACAATGAACTCAACATAAAGCAATATATAACTGTTATTACAGAGACAATTCAGATCACAGTGAAGACAACAGTATCAATGTTAACTCTTAACAAATGATTAAAGTCAGGATTTGGTTCAAAAGCAAAAGAGATAATAAGAAAAGTAAATAAAGCTTGTTGTTATTGATAAAGAAAGCAGAGCATACATATTTAAAAGATGTACTGTTGAGTCTGCAATGAAAAAGAAAAGAAGCTGACAAAATTAATGAGAATGAGTTACAGAAAATGAATAGAGATGATCTTAAAGAATTCTTAGAAATTATAAAAATTGATAAAGTAAATTAGAAATTGCAGAGCTGCAAGTCAGGCTTTTACTTTCATTCTGAAACAGACAGAAGAGCTGAAACTTACAGAATTACAGAATAAGATAAAGTTACTTTAAACAATTTTCTTTTTAACTTCTTCAGAGACAGATCTCAACAACATTGCAGAATATAAGTATTTTGAATTAATATTCATGTCTTTAATTACAGAGACTGAATTAATAGAGATTATAATGTGAGCATTAAACAATAAGATATTAAAACTGAATGACATATTAAACTGAGTTCTACATTAAATACTACTGCAACTACTCTCACTGCTGTTCTCACTGTACAATTTATGTCTAAACAGCAAAAGACATTTAAGAATCTTTAAACACTTCATTACAGTGATGCTGCAGAAGCTCAATAAAGAAGATTATTAACAGTTTAAGATATATTAATTAATGATACTTCTAAACATTATGAGCAAGATTCTGAAGTTCATGATGATATGCAGAATAAGCTACATGACAGAGATCTATTAACTGCTATTTAAAACATTGCTGAGAGACTGAAAGATTGTATTTATAAAGCAGACAATTTACATATTGCTGAAGCAGATTTACAGAGCATGAAAATTAAGTATGTTAATTACATCATTATTAATACTGAATGTATCAGAAGTCTTTAACAATATCTTTTACAAAAGATTACTTCACAATCTTTAAAAACATCATCTATCACTGAAGATAGTAAACTAAATAGAAGACTTTCTGAGAGAAAGAATATCAATAATAAAGTTGTTAAAATATGAGTCAGAGAGCTTTATCATTTATATAGATATATTTTAAAGCTTATTATTATCATTCATTTTATATCTATTCTACAATGCTGACATACTGAACCTAGTCAATGACTTATAGCTTTGAGTCACAGCAGTGAGTTAAATTGATAATGTAGACATCATAATGACAAAAAAGTTAGCAGAAGAGAATTGCACTGCTTTGTACACAGTGCATAGCTGCACAGAGCAGTAAGCTTAAAGATATGTTTCTGTCTTTATTTCAGTTAAGTATGAGTTTATTTACTTTATAAACTGCTTTATAAGATATGACACAACAGTGAAGCTAATTTTAGACATATATACAGTATAGATATCACTGATGTGTAAAGTGCTGAGAGTCATCTTGAATTTACATTTAAAATGAAATGCACATATACAATACATTTAGATCTGAGTCACAACAAGTCTCAGAAATTTAATGATGCTGACAGACTTTATATAAAACTTCAGGCTTAAGAATCTATAAAGACTCTATATAACAATAATGTTGCTGCAGATTCTGTACTGCTGCTTAGTCTGATACAGTTTAGACAGTGAGTACAGAACAATTATATAACAGAAATAAATTCTTTAAAAATTGACAATTATACAGTAATAAGCAGAAGTCATTATAATGAAGATCTTCTGCACAACAGTGAATTCAGTACTGAATATAAAACTCTTTCTTCTCTTAATGAAACAGCAGCTAAAGAAGACACTGAAAAAATTTATGCTCTATATTGTTACTGCATCAATTTACACTTTAATAAAGAGAATTAAATCTGACTTTATAAAGAAGCTTTGTTGAAAAAGCTCACTGAAATGTCTGCAGCTTCATTATAAGATGCAGATATGATTTTCATTAGAAGTTAACTTGAAATTTAAAGCACTTTACATTGTATTATTATGATAAAATGACTCAATTATTCACATAAATGACAATGTAGATGAAGCTGTCTGCAGATATGATATCAATAAACTTTGTTGAGATTGAGAGATGTTGAATATCTATATAAATGATAGTGACATTGAGAGTTAGATAGATGTGATAACAGTGATATTAAAAAGAGATCTGAGACACATAATATACATAGATATAGATGAGACATTTACAGTGTATATAGTGAAGCTACAGAATCTGATCATGACAATGAGCATAATAAATGCAGTAAAAATGATGAAATCAGAGCTTTAAACAGTGAATATATATATAGATAATTAAGCAGCAATTTAATTAATCATTAAACTGAGTACTGTTACGTCCTGACCGGAGATTCCTCTGGTATAGGGGCTAGGGGTTAGAGCTTGTGATATAAGAGGGTTTCAGGCACGTTGGGTTAACCGGTAGCTAGTAGTATGCTAAGTAATGATTGCATTGAACACGCCCATCTCCTTAGGGGAGATGGCCTGTCTATATACTAGGTGGACACTGCAGACGTTTGGGAC
>JAABUJ010002813.1_pt1 | contig 20570 bp, 24 predicted proteins | sample 5559131 | NCBI WGS metagenome assembly JAABUJ01 (sample SAMN10711875, study PRJNA513366) | rock metagenome | isolation source: Antarctica rocks | place: Antarctica: Victoria Land, Mt New Zealand nord | collected 2016-01-07 | reverse complement strand
ACAACGCCATCGTAAATGCCTGCTGCGACGCCTGGAACAAGCTGATGAGCACGCCCGAGCGCCTGGCCTCCATCACCCGTCGCACCTGGGCCAAAGCGGTCAGCAAATAGGGCGTCTAGTATAACTCCTGCCCGAAAGCGGTGAGCGCCAAGTTGCCGTAGCGGGCGAAGGCGGCGGCGGGGTCGGCCATGCGGATTGAAACGGTGCCGTCCGGCAGTTCCATGACGGCGAGCTTCAGCGGCGCCTCGACGATCGCCGACCAATCCGTCTGCAGCAGCCGGACCAAGAGGTTGGAATGGAAGAAGAACACGAGGCGGGCGCCGCCGATGGTCTGGCCGACACCTTTCAACGCGCCCTGAGGGTCGATCTCTTGCAGCACCTTCATCCCCGCGCCGTCGATCTCGCGGCGGAGTGCGGCCAGTACATCGTCGAACGGCCGCGTACTGGTGGCGGTGTGCTGGAAGGTGTTGGCTTGGATACCGGGGTGACCAAATTGCAGGCTCATGGGTTCTCTCCGTGTTGTCGAGGTGATGGCTACGCCCTGGATTGCGCGCGCTCAATTACCTCGGAGGTCATCTGCAGGGCTCCTGCCATGCTAAACCGGGCTTGGGCTAGGATGGCAGGATTCGAGGGTACATTGACGTTGTTGCCGCTGGCGTTGCCGTCGCAGTCTCGACCCCATGGCGAAGCAACTTCACCCCGACCCAAACCCACCCAGGTGCCGCCGCGTCCTGATCCTGGCGGCCGCCCCGGCGCAACTGCTCGACATTGCCGGGCCTGCGGAGGTCTTGGCGCAGGCCGGGCGGATCCACGCGCTCGAACGCGGCGGCGCCGGCCACACGGGACTGGCCACTCCGCTCTATGATATTGACTGCCTGATCGTGCCCGGGCCTGGCCTGCCCGGGACGACCTCGGGCCTCGATCTTGTCTCGACGACGACGGACGCGGCGCTACTGGACGGACCGGCCTTCGACACGCTCGTGGTCGTGGGTGGGGAGGGCGCCCGCACGCGGAGCGATGGAGATACGATCCAGCGCCTCGTGCGTCACCTGGCGCCCCAGGCGCGGCGCATCGTTGGAGTCTGCACCGGGGCGTTCATCCTGGCGGCGGCCGGGTTGCTGGAGGGACGCCGGGTCACGACGCACTGGCGGTGGTGCGCGGAATTGGCTCGCCGCCACCCGGGCCTGATCGTGGAGCCGGAGCCGATCTACTTGCGGGATGGGACCGTCTGGACATCAGCCGGGATCACGGCCGGCATGGACCTGGCCCTGGCGCTGGTCGAGGAGGATCACGGCCATACCCTGGCGCTTGCCGTGGCGCGCGAGCTGGTGCTGTTCCTGCGCCGCCCCGGCGACCAGAAGCAGTTCAGCACCGTGCTATCGGCGCAGACTGGCCCCACGGCGCGCCTGGGCGACCTGCTGGCCTGGATGGCGGAGAACCTGCGCCAGCCCTTGTCCGTAGAGGCGTTGGCGGCCCGCGTCGGAATGAGCCCCCGCACGTTCGCGCGCGTCTTCCTGGAAGAGACGGGTGTGACCCCTGCCCGCCTCGTCGAACGCATGCGGGTCGAAGAGGCCCGGCGTCGGCTGGAGAACGGCCGCACGGGGCTGACCGCCGTGGCGGCGGCCTGCGGCTTCCAGACGGAAGAGACAATGCGCCGGTCATTCCTGCGCCAGGTCGGCACTGCCCCTGGCGACTACCGGGACCGCTTCCAGCGAGTTAGCCCCGAACACCCTTCACACCCCTAACACCCAGGAGATCAACCCATGATCGACCCGAACCAGCATCTGCAGATCGGCTCCCTTTTGTTCGAAGGGCTAGACCAGATCGACCTCACCGGCCCATTCGAGGTGCTCTCGCGCATCCCGAACTCGACCTACAGCATTTACGCCAAGAACACGGACCAGATTAAGGACATCGTCGGCCTGCGCCTGATGGCCGATGGGGACCTTGCGTCCGCGCCCAAGCTCGATGTGCTCCACGTTCCCGGCGGCCCCGGGCAGGAGGCACTGATGGAGGACGAGGCCGTGCTCGACTGGCTGCGGACCCAGGCTGCGGGCGCTCTGTGCGTGTTCTCCGTTTGCACCGGCGCGCTCATTTGTGGTGCGGCAGGTCTGCTGAAAGGTAAGCGCGCGACCACGCACTGGACTGCGATGCACCTGCTGCAGCATTTCGGCGCCATCCCGGTTGATCAGCGGGTGGTGGAAGACGGCGACCTGCTCTGCGCGGCCGGCGTCACGGCGGGCATCGATGGCGCGCTGCGGCTCGCGGCACGGCTGCGGGGCGACGACGTGGCGCAGGGCATCCAACTCTATATGGCCTACCAGCCCGAGCCGCCGTTCGACGCCGGTTCCCCCGAGCGGGCGCCCGCCGCGGTGACGGCCCGCATGCGCGCGGGCGCCGCCGACCTGACTGCCCGGCGCGAGATCACGGCACAGCGTATCGGAGTGCGCCTGGGCCTGACTGCGTCCGCGGTATGACCCGCCCCGGCCCTTCCGCTGGCGCCGCACAATGCACCGGCTGGGGGGCCGGTCTCGCCGCACTGGTCGCGGTTTGTTACTATGGCTTCCTCCTGACGGGCGCATTTGCCCCGCAGTTGCTCGCACGTCCAGCCGTCGGCCACGTCCCTTGGTCGTTCCTGCTCGGGGCGGGCCTCCTTCTGCTGGCCGTGCTGACGACCGGCCTCTACGTCCTGGTGTCGAACGCAGCCGATGACCGTGCTGAGCGCTGCGCATGACCGACGGGGTAGCGGCTAACCCGGCGGCCATCAGTCTCTTCATCCTGTTCGTCGCTGCGACCCTGGTCATCACATGGCTAGCGTCCAGGCGTTCGCAGTCCCGCAATAGCTTCTACACCGGGGGCGGACATCTTTCACCCTTGGCGAATGGGCTTGCCATTGCCGGCGACTACATGTCCGCCGCTGCCTTCCTCGGGGTGTCTGGGCTCATCACTATCGTTGGCTTCGATGGCATGATCTACGGCATCGGCTTCGTCATCGGCTGGCCCATCGGCTGTTCCTGGTCGCCGAGCGCCTGCGCCGCCTGGGGCGCTTCACCTTTGCCGACGCGCTGTCGCACAACCTCTCAGAGAAACCGGTCCGGATCTTCGCCGCGATCTCCTCCTTGACGGTGATCGCCTTCTACCTGATTGCGCAGATGGTCGGCGCCGGGCAGCTCGTGCAATTGCTGTTCGGGATCGACTACGCCTACGCGGTCGTCGTCGTGGGTGTGCTGATCATCTGCTACGTCACGTTCGGCGGCATGGTGGCGACCACCTGGGTCCAGATCATCAAGGCGGTGCTGCTGCTCTGCGGCGCCCTGGTCGTCACGGTGATGACGCTGGCCCAATTCGGCTTTGACTTCTCCGCGCTGCTCGACCGCGCGGTGGCGGTCCATCCCAAGCACGGGGCGATCTTGGCGCCGACCGCGATCACCGCCGACCCGGTGTCAGGCATTTCACTGGGGATTGCGCTCATGTTCGGCACCTCCGGTCTGCCACATATTCTGCCACATATCCTGATGCGCTTCTTCACGGTGTCGGATGCCCGGGCCGTCCGCGGCTCGATATTCTTCGCTTGCATGTTCAATGCCGCGTTCTTTCTGATGGTGTTCGTCATCGGGTTCGGGGCGGTGGCGCTCGTGTTGCCCGATCCGGCGTACCAGGCGGCTGGAGGCGGCTTGCGCGGCGGGGCCAACATGGCGGCGATTCACCTCAGCCATGCCGTGGGCGGTGACGTGCTGATGGGCTTCATCTCCGCCGTGGCCTTTGCGACAATCCTGGCCGTGGTCGCCGGCTTGACCCTGGCTGGCGCCTCTGCGGTGAGCCACGACCTGTTCGCCCGCGTGCTGGGCATCGCCGACGAGCAGCGCGAGTTGCGCATGTCCCGCTTCGCAACGGTCGGCATCGGCATCGCCGCCATCCTACTCGGGTTGGCGTTCCGCACCCAGAACGTCGCCTACATGGTCGGCCTTGCCTTCGCCCTCGCGGCAAGCGCCAACTTCCCGATCCTCGTGCTTGCCATGGGCTGGCGCCGGCTGACGACGGCGGGCGCGCTCGCCGGCGGCATCACCGGCCTCGTTTCGGCCCTTGGTCTGACGATCATCGGCCCGGCAATCTGGGTCAAAACGCTGGGCTACGCGGCTCCGATCTTTCCGTATGACCCGCCGGCGTTATTCACTGTGCCGCTCGCCTTCGTTGTCGCCTCGGCGGTGTCGTTGATGACCCAGCGAAACTCGATGGTCCAGCCGCTCGACGGCGCCACCATCACCTGAAACTCGGTCTCGCAACTCCAAGACCGCCCCAAGCAGGAGACCATCCATGTCCGCCACCACGACCATTACCGCCACCGACGGCTTCGGCAGCTTTGATGCTTTCGTTGCCAAGCCGCCCGGCGGCGGCCTTCACGGCGCAGTCGTGCTGATCCAGGAAATCTTCGGCGTGAACGAGTCTATGCGGGAGACCGCGCGACAGGTCGCCGAGATGGGCTTTATTGTTCTCGCGCCTGACCTGTTTTGGCGTCAGCGGCCCGGCGTCGATTTGACCGACAAGTCCGAGGCGGAGTTGAAGGAGGCGTTCGCGTTGATGAATGCCTTCGACCAGGACAAAGGCATTGAGGATCTCAAGATGACGGTCGCCGCTGCGCGCGCCATGCCGGGCTGCAACGGCCGAGTGGGCACGATGGGCTACTGCCTAGGCGGCCGGCTAGCGATGATGATGGCGATGCGCTCGGACGCCGACGTGAACATCTCCTACTACGGCGTAGGCCTTGATAGCCTGCTGGACGGGATTGATGGCATCCGGACACCGCTGCTTCTACACATCGCCGACCAGGACGACCAATTCCCGCCGGCCGGCCGTGCCAAGGTTGTGGCAGGACTGCGGAACCACGAGCACGCCTGTGCGTACGTCTACCCGGATGCCGGCCACGCCTTCGCCCGGGTAGGTGGCACGCACTGGCAGGCCCGGGCCGCCACCATTGCCAACGGGCGCAGTGCCGAGGCACTCGCCGCGGCGTTGCGATAGCGTGCCATGGGCAGCATCGCCGTCATCGGGGCCGGTATCACCGGCGTCACCACGGCCTACGCGCTGCTGGAACGCGGGCACGATGTCACGGTGCTGGACCGCCACCGTTATGCGGCGATGGAGACGTCGTTCGCTAATGGCGGCCAGATCTCGGCCAGCAACGCCGAGGTCTGGAACAACTGGAGCACCATCCTAAAGGGCATGAAGTGGATGCTCCGCCAGGACGCACCACTGCTGCTCAATCCGCGGCCTAGCGCCCACAAGTATTCATGGCTGGGTGAGTTCACCGCCAACATCCGCAACTACCGCGCTAATACCAACCGCCCTATGTGATGACCGCTTTCTGCCTCTGCCACCACTGGGATTTTCAACGTAGCAAATCTAGCAAGACCGGTCATTACATAGGGCGGTTGGTATAACACGATCGCCACGACCAGGCTGGCGATCAAGGCACGGCAGCACCTGTTCGGGATCGCGGAGCGGGAGGGGATTGCCTTCGACCTGGAGCGCCGGGGCATCCTGCACATCTACCAGCGACAAGCCGAGCTTTGACGCCGCGGCACGCGTGAACCCCCTGTTGCAAGAGGGTGGCCTGGATCGCCACGCCGTCACCCCGGAGGAGATGCGGCGGATCGAGCCGACCCTGCGTGGCGACTTCCACGGCGGGTTCTACACACCATCGGACTCGACTGGCGACATCCATAAGTTCACCCGTGGGCTGGCCGACGCCTGCATGCGGCGCGGCGGACGGTTCCTGTTCGAGACGGAGGTAACCGGCATCGAGCACGGGCCAGATAGCATCACCATTTCAACTGCAACGGCAACTGGGCAAGACCGGCTGCAGGTGGACGCCATGGTGGTGTGTGCCGGTATCGCCAGCCGCAAGTTCGCGGCGATGCTTGGCGACCGGATCAACGTGTATCCGGTGAAGGGCTACTCCATCACCGTCCACCTCGACGACGAACGCAGCCAGGACGCCGCACCGCAGGTCAGTCTGCTCGATGACGCGACGAAGATCGTCACCAGCCGGCTTGGCCGCGACCGCTTCCGGGTGGCGGGTTCAGCAGAGTTCAACGGCGAGAACCGCGACATCCGGGCGGAGCGTATCACGCCACTGGTGCGCTGGACACAGTTGCTGTTCCCCGGCGTCAGCACGGCGCGCGTTGTGCCCTGGGCCGGCTTGCGGCCAATGACGCCGAGTCTGATGCCACGGATTGGCACGGGCAGGCGGCCAGGCGTGTTCTACAACACCGGCCATGGGCACCTGGGCTGGACGCTCTCGGCCGCCACCGCGCAGATGGTGGCGGATGCTGTAGATGGCGCAGATAGGCCACTGCCGCTGGTTGCTTGATCAGTCGAATTTTGCTCCGACTGTGCGGTGACGGCTAGAAGTAATGACCTCGTCGAAATCCGACTTGGACGCGTAGAAGTGCAAGATGCCGCGCTGCTCGCGGTCGAAGTCGATGCCCGCTTCCGCGGCCATCCGCTCCAGGTGACCGCGCGCCTCGATCGCCAGGCGCGCGGTCGTGACCGTGTTCTCCTCGTGGCGCGGGATGGCCGCGACGAACTCCTCCATCCAGGACAGCTTGTGCCAGGACGGCCTGGGGTTCACCAGCAGCGGGGCGCCCGGGCTGAGCATCCACTTCAGGCCTTTCAGCACGGTGGCCCAGCTGTTCCACACCTCGGCGTTGGACGCCAAAAGCTGGCCGCCGTTGGCGAAGGAGGTTTCCATGGCGGCGTAAGGATGCCTGTCAAACACGGTCACGCGGCAGCCGCGCCGGAGCAGGTTGTAGGCGGTGGTGATTCCAGTGAAACCCGCGCCAATGACGGCGATGCAGGGTTCGGACGGGCCGTGCACATGGACGTGGGACATGAAGGCTCCATCCCGCATGGTGCGGGTCTGGCCCCCTCTGTCATTGGCCTGAGAGCATCGCCGTCACCCGGTCATCGGGGGGCGGCTTACATCATCGGCGGGGGCGTCGAGCCCCGCTTTTCAGAGTTCCAACCGTTGCAGCGGTCCTCGGTGCCTGAGAGTTTCCGGGGCGGTTGCTCCGTCGGCGCCACCCCTTAGCCCTGGGACGGTCTCTTCCGCTGCGTGTTGAACATCGACCGCCAGGACCACGCCTGTCAACCAGCGCCGCTGTTGCAGGTCTGCTGCCGACGGCCATCTCGCCCAAAGGAGGACACCCAAGGCCATGAACAGCGCGCCAGACTGACCACGCGGAGGTGCCGCACCACATGGAACCCACAGGCCGCCCAATTGCCCGACAACTCTTAGCAACGCCACGATGTGGCGGAAACCGAGGGTAGATTGGCATGACAGCCAACCGACGCGCTGCTAATCGGATGGAAGGGATTATTCCTTAATATGTGAGCGGGGCGGAACAATGGGCCTCATCGGCCACATCGGCACCTACCTGGACGAGCTCACTGCGCTGCGGCGGGATTTGCATGCCCATCCGGAACTTGGGTTCGAGGAGACTCGAACCTCGGCGATCGTAGCCGACCTGCTCGAAAAGTATGGCTGCACCGTGCACCGCGGGGTTGGTGGCACCGGCGTGGTCGGCATCCTCCAGGGACGCTCGGGCAACGGGCGGCGCATAGGCTTACGTGCCGACATGGACGCCCTGCCGATCGAGGAAGAGACCAACCTCCCATACCGCTCGACCAGCCCCGGCAAGATGCACGCTTGCGGGCACGACGGCCACACCACGATGCTGCTCGGCGCCGCCCGCTACCTTGCCGAGACACGAGCGTTCGACGGCACCGCGGTGCTCATCTTCCAGCCCGCTGAGGAAGGCTTGGGTGGATCGCGCGCGATGCTCAAGGACGGCCTATTCGAGCGATTTCCCTGCGACGAGGTCTACGGCCTGCACAACATGCCGAGCGACCGCCACGGTCACGTCTGGCTGCGCCCTGGCCCCTTCATGGCGGCGGCCGATTTCTTTGACATCACGGTGCGGGGCCGGGGCAGCCACGCCGCTTGGCCGCATCGCAGCATCGACCCGATCCCGATCGCAACAGGGCTCGCCCAATCGCTCCAGTCGATCGTCTCGCGCAACACCGACGCGCTGAAGTCGATCGTGCTGTCCATCACGCGTTTCGACGCAGGCGCCTCCTACAACGTGATCCCCGAAACCGCGCACATGGCCGGGACCATTCGCTCTTTCGACCCGGAGGTGCGGGCGATGGCCGCGGCGCGCATGCGCACGCTCGCCGCGGGGATTGCCGCCGCTCATGACGCGGACATCACGGTCGAGATCAGGGACGTGTTCTCCGTCGTCGAGAACGCGCCCACCCAGGTAGCTGCGGTGGCCGAAATCGCGGGCGAGGTCGTCGGGACCGAGCGTGTCGACACCGACGCGGCCCCGTTGATGGGCAGCGAGGATTTCGCCGACATGACCATGGCGGTGCCGGGCGCCTTCTTCTGGCTGGGCGCCGGCCCCGGGCCGGGCGTGCACAACGCCGGCTATAATTTCGACGATTCCATCATCCCGATCGGGAGTGCGATCCTCGCCCGCATGGTCGAGCGTCGCACTTCGGTCTGAATGTTGTCGCCTCACGTTTTGCCTGGCATCGCAGGGAACGGGACTTCCAATGGTGCTTACCAGCTCGGGTTAACGGATACGCCCTCCAAGTAGACGAGATTGTAGGTGTTTTTACCTCCTTCTCTGCCGTTTCCAAAGCAATCACCCAAGCCAGTCGCAATAGGGGGGAACGATTGGCATCTTGTAAATCATTAAGGACGCTCGCAGCGTCGGCAAAGTCGCCATCCGGGCGATACCTGTCGTTTTCGGAACGGGAGGAGATCGCGCTCCTGCTGGCGCAAGACGGTTGTGTGCGGGAGATCGCCCGCCGGCTGGGACGCGCGGCGTCGACGATCTCTCGTGAGCTACGGCGCAACGCCGCGACGCGCAGTGGCGGCCTGGAGTATCGGGCCAGAACCGCGCAGTGGCACGCTGAGCGGGCTGTCCGCCGCCCGAAGCTGGCGAAGCTGGTCACCAACCCGGTGTTGCAGCGCTACGTGCAGGATCGCCTAGCCGGACTGGCGGGGCACGGCTGCGGAGATCGTGCGAAGAATGGGCCCGCGCTCGCCGGGCATGGCGCCGAGGCGGTCCGCGACGCCATTATGGGCACGATCATCACCTTGCCGGAGCAGCTGCGGCGGTCGTTGACCTGGGATCAGGGAGCGGAGATGGCGCAGCACGCGCGGCTGAGGATCGACACGGGTCTGCCCGTATAGGCCCAGTGACCGCGAAGGTGTGCGTTTTGGCCATCTGAGGGTGTCGTGTTTGGCTCATAGCTCGTAGACTCGCCCGCTTGGGGCGGATTGCGATTGCTCAACGCCGGAAGAACACCAACGTGACCAGTCCGAACACTGGCAGCAGCACCGCGGCCGACCAGGCCATGTAACCGAAGAATGAAGGCATACGGATGCCGCGCTCGCTGGCGATGGAGCGGACCATGAAGTTGGGCGCGTTGCCGATGTAGGTCATGGCGCCCATGAACACGGAGCCTGCCGAGATGGCGCGCAGCGTGTGCCACTGCGGCCCCATGAGCGCTTGCGGGTCCGCGCCCGCCATGTTGAAGAACACGAGGTAGGTCGGCGCGTTGTCCAGGAACGACGACAGCAGGCCGGTCAGCCAGAAGTAGGCCACGTCGTCCGGCTGACCGTCTGCCCTGGTGGCCAGCGCGATGAGCGGGGCCAGCGCGCCCGAGGCACCCGCCTTGAGGATCGCCAGCACAGGCAGGATAGTCACAAAGATGCCGGCAAACAGGTAGACCACCTCCAGGATCGGGTCCCAGGTGAAGGCGTTCTCGATCCGCACCCGGCGGCTCGTCGTCGCCCAGGACAGGCCGGCCAGCACCAGCAGCATCCCGTCGCGCGCCAGGCTTTGCAAAGGCACCGCGACCGTCCCGAGGTGAACCGACACGCCCGGCTTCCAGATGCCGCTCAGCAGTACCGCGCCGACGGCGCCCACGAGATAGACCAGGTTGTACACGCTCCTGAAGCCGATCCGCAGCGGTCTGACCTGGCGCGGGCCGCCGTCCCGCGCCCACACCTGGCGATCAAGCGCATAGAAGCCGCCCAGCAGCACAACAGTGCTCAACAGCATGGGGCCGATCATGTGGGTCAGCGTCCAGCCGAACGCGACGCCCTGCAGGAAGCCGAGGAACAGCGGCGGGTCGCCGAGCGGGGTGAGCGAGCCGCCGATATTGGCGACCAGGAATACGAAGAACACCAGCACGTGGGCGTTGTGGCGGCGCTTCAGGTTGGCCTGGATCAACGGCCGCACCAGCAGCATGGCGGCCCCGGTCGTGCCGGTGACGCTCGCCAGCGCAGTGCCGATGGCAAGCAGGCCCGTGTTGATGCCGGGGGTGCCGACCATGTTGCCGCGAATGCGGATGCCGCCGGAGATGACGAACAACGCGAACAGCAGGATGACGAAGGGCAGGTACTCCAGCAGCGCGGTGTGCAGCACCTCACCCAGCGCAAGCCCGATGCCGTAGGTGGCCGCGAACGGCCCCAGGAACAGCAGCGCACACGCTGCCGCGACCTTGCCGAAGTGCTGGTGCCAGAACCGCGGTGCGAGCTGCGGCACCACCGCAATCGACAGCAGCAGCCCGGCGAAGGGCAGTGCCCACCACAGGCTCAGTACTGCCCCGTTGATGCCGTGCGCCGTTTCCGCAGCCTTGGCCGGTCCTGCCCAGCACAGGCCCGCCGCCAGCAAAGCAGGCCCTGATCGCTTCGCCCAAGTCACTGCCATGCAAACCCAACCATGCCTATTGCCCGGCACTCAGTAGGGAGAGGCAGAGTTGCGCGTAAGACGTGAGGGCCGCCGCGTCACTTTTTACAAAAGGCGCATTTCGTAAAAAGTTAGCTATGCTGTCCTCAGCAGCAGCAAGGGATTGCGGCCATGCCGGCGCAGTCGCCCAAGGGCCAAAATGTAAAGAGTGGGCCAAGACTGGGGGCAACTGGCGCCGCGGACGGGCACGAGCGAGCCAAGGACTTCCTGACTGCGGCCGAACTTGCCGCCCTGCTGGAGACAGCCAAGGCCGGCCGGCACGGGACGCGCGACCACCTGCTGCTCATGATGATGTTCCGCCACGGCCTGAGGGTCAGCGAGGCCGTCGGGCTACGGCTAGACGAACTGGACCTGGACCGCTCCATGCTGTGGGTGCATCGGCTGAAGGGCCGGCTGTCCGTCCAGCAGCCCATCGCCGGGGACGAGCTGCGTGCCATTCGGCGCCACCTCGCCAACCGCGAAAGCGACCTGCCTTGGCTGTTCCTGTCAGAGCGCGGCCAGCCGCTCACCCGGCAGGCCGTCAGTCTACCTCGTGGGTCTAGCAGCTCAGCGCGCTGGCCTGCCGGGCGTCCACCCGCACACGCTCCGCCACTCCTGCGGCTACTACCTGGCCAACAAGGGCCACGATCTGCGCCTGATCCAGGACTATCTCGGCCACCGCGACCCCAAGCACACCGTCCATTACACCCGAACAGCAGGCCGGCGCTTCGAAGGGCTGTGGCGATGACGCCAGATGGCCAAATCGCACAGCTTCGCGGTCACTGGGCCAATCTGTCAGCTTGCCGCGCTCGACGCCGAACCACTGGCGCAGCGTGTCGATGCTGATTTCCTCAGTCGATTTGTGCAGGTTCACGCGGGCGGTGATGACCTCGTAAAGCGCGAGGCTGTATTTCGAGGTGAAGGCGCTCAGAATCTTCGTGTCCATGCGGGCGTAGATTTCCGAGCGGCGCAGAACCGGCACCAGCTTGCGGTGAAAGTCGTAGGTCAGAACGCCTTCTATCCGCTCATCGTCGTCCATGTCGGTGCCGCCGAGCATCTGCACCGTGCGCCGCCTGCCATCGGGCAGCCGTGCGGAAACAAGCGTGGTTTGCAGCTTTTCGAGCGATTGCCGCACGCGGTCGTTGCTATCGTGCAGGCTGCGCAATTCCCGCAGAGGGATTGAGAAATCCGCGTTTGGGTCTTCAAGCCGGTCCCCCCCATGCGTTCATCAGCAGCAGATTCCATGTCCGCCGATCCGCGAGGGACCACCCCTCCATTCCAGCAATGCCGATGATCTCGCCGGGCTTGATCATCTCGCCACTGCGCGGGGCTATGTCCTTCGTTCTGACCGGCAGTTTTTCTGGGGTTTTGGTCATCTGTGACTTTTGGGGCGGTCGTCACCCCGTAGTTTTTGGGCGGTCGATTCGTAACTCATATCGTAGTTATAGCTTTCCGGCAAGGCTACGGGATCACCGCCCAAAAACTACGGGATAGCCTCCTAAGTGGCTGATTGGACTAGTTAAAAACCCCCCTGAGTCAGAATCTAAGTAGAATTAGAAAGAATCAGGAGCGGAGCCAAAAAAACCGCTTCGCCCCGACTCATGCCGGAAGGGTGCCGCCGTGCTCACTCAGGGCAAGGGGTGGGTCCTCCCCATGCTCGCCATGCTCGACCGCTGAAGAAGCGGTCTGCGCGTGACTGCGCGTGGGTCCGGTCCCGGCCAAGAGGCCGCCCTTGCCCTCCGTTCCGCTCGTCAGCGATGCCGAAGGCATGGGCCGGGCCGAGGAACGGGCAGCGTTTCAAACCGACCAAGGAACGGGGTTTAAGGGGTTTGGCGAGGGGGTGATGCACGGACCTGCACGGGCAGCAGGAGGCGGTGCCTGCTTGGATGGCTTCAATCCAAGCAGGCACCGAATGCCGATTCCAGTTCTCGGCCACCGTAGAGAATGCGGTCAATCGTGACCGTTCCAGACAGACATGAAAGGCAATCGTAACCCGGCGCTCGAAACCTGTGGTGCGTAGCCCGGCCCGAAGGTCATCACGGCGTGTGCCGCGTTCGGGGAGGTCTGCAAAGCCCATGCAATGGGCTTCGATCCGCGCGGTATAGGCGCGTGCCCGGTCCGCCCCTGAATGCTCGGCAATGTAGCTGTAGAGCCGGAAAAGGTCGCGTTGCGCCTCTGGTGAATAGACGACCCTATGCGCCACGTCCGCCCGGTTTCAGTCGTTCGGCGTGTAGAGCGTCGAGGCTGGCCCTTACCTGTTCGGCAGGAATGCCTCTGCCCGGATCGGCCTGCATCGCGTCATAGACCGGGACCACTTCTTCACGCAGCCACCGCTCAACGGCTGCGTCGCGCTCCTGCAACGCCCGCAATCCTGCCCGGATGACTTCGCTGGCCGTCGCATAGGTGCCTGAGGTGACGAGGGAATCGACATAGTGCGCCTGCTCCACAGGCAGGCTGATGGTGCGCTTATCCGTTGATGGCATGGGCCAGTCCTCCTTGTTCCCCAGCATAGCACACTGGTATGATTTATTCATACCATTTATTTCAAGGGGATGCAACGCGGGGCTTGACCGTCATTTCATAATTTCGTAATGATGAAATTACATACTTTCGAAATTATGAAACCATGTAAGTATGTAATGACGTAATTATGAAATGACAGGCGACGGCGAGCAATGTTCATCACCATAGCGAGCTACAAGGGCGGCGTCGGCAAGATGACCACAGCCGTTCATCTGGCGGCCTTCCTGCAAGGGCTTGGTCCAACCTTGCTGATCGACGGCGACCCGAACCGCAGCGCGACCAAATGGGGACGGCGCGGCGGCTTCCCGTTCCAGATTGCCGACGAGAAGGAGGGAGCTTATCAGGCCCGGAAATTCGAGCATGTCGTCATCGACACCGAGGCCCGGCCAGACAGCGCGGATTTCGAGGCGCTGGCGAAAGGGTGCGATCTGCTGATTATCCCGACCGTCCCCGCCTCCCTCGACACCGACGCCCTTGTATTAACGCTCGATGCCGCTCGGAACCTTGCCCCGGAGAAATACCGCGTCCTGCTGACGAAGGTTCCGCCGCCGCCAGAGACGGACGGCCCGCAGTTGCGCGAGGTGTTGCGGGGGGAACGCATCCCGGTTTTCACATCGGAGATTCCCCGCCTGAAATCCTTTGAACGCGCCGCCGCAGCAGGCGTCCCGGTTTACGCCGTGCATGAAGACCCCCGCGCCAAGCGGGCATGGCAGGCATACGAGGCGGCGGGGAAGGAAATGCAGCATGGCTAAGAGCAAATTCGCCGGTATCTTCGACAGCAGCCCGGCCCCGGAACCTGCCCCCCCGCCAGCCGAGCGCACAGAGACAGCCGCCCCGGTCCAGCCGCGAGAAGCCCGCCCGATAGGACGGCCACCCGGCAAGCGCAGCGATCCGGCTTGGAAGCAATATTCCCTCCTGCTCAAACGGGACACGCAGCGCGACGCAGTGAACGCCTTGCGCGACCGCGACGAGGGCGACCTGTCCGGGCTGGTGCAGACATTGCTAGAAAAATGGCTAGAGCGGCAGTGAAATCATTGCGATTCCACTTGCGCCTGCTTGGATGGCTTTAATCCCCGCAGGCGATTTTATGCTATATTGAAAGAATTGGAGATTGAGGATGAGCGACGAACAACCATCATCACAAGAGGAAATCGCACAACTGACCTTGAAGCACCTTCAGGAATTCAGGCTGGAATTCCGCGCCTTTCGAGGAGATGTCATCGAGGAGCTACATGACATCAAATCCCGTGTGACCACCTTGGAGGAAGGCATTGCCGGGGTTCATCGCCGCCTCGACCGGTTCGACAGACGGCTTGACCGCATCGAGACGCGCCTCGGTCTGGTTGAAGCCTGAACTGGCCCCTGCAACGGTCGATTTTACCAGAATCAAAGTTTGATAATACCCATTGTGGAAAAGCCCCTTTTGGACGAGGGAGCTTGTGAGGCGGATAGGCCCTGTTTTCGAGTTTGAAGTCCGTGGAGAGGCACGAAAGGGTTTGGGCTGGGGAGAACCAGGAACCGGTCACGGTCAGACTTGAGACACTCCAGGCGGGATGATGGTGCCGTTATTCTCGTAGATGTGAAAAATGAATCGCGAAATCGCAGCTGCCTTATCGCGCGTCTCTTTGAGATTTTCCATCGGCTTTGTCTTTAGGTTATGCACGGCAACGGCAGGCTTGTAGCCTAGCGGAGGAATTTCGCCCACGATGTTTCGTTGCATCCAGAAGTCACCTTCTTTCTCGCCTGAGATTGCAAATACTGCGTGAACAAAGTCGTTCCGGCCACGCCGTATAACTTCGATCTCCTCTACGACTAATCGGGCAAGTTCCTTAATTTCTTCTCGCGGGACGTGCTTCTCAACAGCAGTCAACCAGACATTGGCATTCGCCGTGATATTCGGTCTACCGAGACGCTTCCGGGCATTTGGCATCGAGATTTTGAGCAGCACCTTAACGGTTAACTGCATGAAAAATTCAATTTGACCCTGAATGGCGCAAAGTTCGCCTATCGTCCTCAACTCGTCGTCGGAAAGAGGAATGTGAAAAACCGGGCTTGTGGGTTCCTTCGGATAGTCAATCCGCCCACGGACACGGGCCATGAACTCGCCTTTTTGCTGCGTGGTTTGCCTCTTTTAAGCGGCATCGAGCTTGCTGAACAGGTTCAAGAGTTCGAATGCCGGTTCATCTTTTTGGCGAAACTCAAGCCTTTCGATACAGCGAGGCGCTCAAGGCCCCAGCCTGGAAATCGTCGCCCGGCTTACGTCGTAGCTGCGGGCGAGCTCCGCGAGGGTGGCGCCCTCTGCCCGCCGTTGCCGAGCTTCCGCCTGCTGCGTGGGATTGAGCTTCGGGGGACGGCCCATGTGCTGTCCGCGTGCCTTTGCCCGACTGCGCCCTTCCGCCGTGCGGGTGCGGATCAGATCTCGCTCCACGTCGGCCAGGCCGCCTAGGACGGCAATCATCAGCCGTCCGGTGCTGGTTGCGGTGTCGGCCCACGGCTCAGCCAGTGATCGGAATTGCCCGCCGGCATCCACGATCTGCTTGACGATTGCGAACAGGTCGAAAGTCGAGCGTGCCAGCCGGTCGATGCGCGTTACCGTCACCACGTCATTGGCGGCGATCGCCTTCAGAAGCCGCAGCAGTTCTCGGCGGTCGGCGCGCGCGCCGCTGGCCTTTTCTCGGTATATTTTGGCGCACCCGTCCGCGCGCAACTGCTCCAGTTGCGCGTCGAGCGTTTGCCCATAGGTGCTGACGCGAGCATAGCCGAGGCGGCGAGTTTGCGGGTGCTTTTCGGGCATATCTTACGAGCAGCGTAACTCATTGATCTCATTGGGTCAAAGAAAACGTCCGAAAGTCTTGATTTACGCAGGTACCCGACGTCGGATGGACATCTAACTTGCCTAGCCGGCGGCGATGTGGGCTTTTGACGTGCCGTAGCCATTACTGAATGCCATTTGTGTCAGATTCAGGGAGTTCGAGATTGCGAGCCGACCTGCTTGACCGTTTGCTCGTGACTTTGGCCGTACGCCTGCACGCGTTTTCAATTTGCCGAATTCAGCAGGGATGGCGGCTCGGGTTCAGCCCGTTCGAGGCGATCACGATCCACTACGTCCTACGCGGGACGGGAAGCCTACGGGTTGAACAGGGGCCTTGGATCCCTTTCGCGCCGCATAACATCATCATCGTGCCAGCTCGCCAGTCTCACACGCTTGGCGAGCCGACTGAAGTCGTCGGCGAGGCCCTGGCCGAGAACCATTGCGCGCTGCATGGCGACGGCCTTGTCAGTTTCGCAGCCGGCGACGGGACAGCCGACACCCTCCTCGTCTGCGGACAGATTTCGGCCAGCTACAAAGGAGCCTTGGGCCTCTTCGAATTATTTCAGGCGCCGGTCATCGAGGCGTTCTCGGCGGACAGCGTCCTTCATCGATCGTTCGAACTCATGCTCGCCGAGGTCGCGTGCCCGGGTCTCGGAACGCAAGCAATGACGGAAGTGCTCATGAAGCATTGCCTGATCATCCTGCTGCGCCAGCACTTGCTTAGCGGCTCCGGCACATCTCCTCTGCTGGCCGCGCTCCAGGAGCCGAAGCTCGCGAGGGCCGTCCTGGCCATTCTCGAACAGCCGGGTGCATCATACTCGGTCGAAAGCTTGGCCTTGCTCGCCGGCATGAGCAGGGCGGCCTTCGCCGAACGCTTCTCGCAGGTATTTGACCAAGCCCCGATGGACTTCGTCCAGCGCGTCCGCCTTCGCATCGCTGCCCGTCTGCTGACGACCACCGACCTGCCGGTCAAGATCGTCGCGAGCACGATCGGTTATGCCAGTCGAAGTTCGTTCAGCCGGGCCTTTGAAGCCATTTATGGCGCCGCACCGACTGACTTTCGGAGCTTCGGCGGCCAGAACGAAGCTAAACTGGAGAAGATCGAGGCCTCACCGATCAACGTGGATCCCACTGCGTTGAGCGCAAACATTGACCGCGTCGAGTCTGCCGGTGTCCTGTCGTCCAAGTGAGGTGTCCTGTCGTCTAAGACCGCGTTTGACGGAGAACTGCTCGAAGCAAAGCCTGTTCCAAAGTGGATTGCCCCGCGCTCGGAGCACCTCTTTGCACAGGAAACCTCAATGATCAGCGACAGACGATCTATCCTTGCCGGACTCGCCATGATTGCCACAACGCCTGTGGCCATGGCGCAAGCTCAGAAACAAACCCCTGCCGAGTTAACTGCCGCCCCGATGAATTTTGCCGAGGTCAAGACCGCTCCGGACTACTTCGTGCGCGTGCTCGGGCCTGCGGAAGTATCGCTGTCCACCTCGCAGATCGCCATCGAGAAGGCGACGCAGAGGAACGCGCACGAATTCGCCGGCTTCGAGTTCGGCGAGGCCATCGCCGTCAACATGGTCCTGAAGGATCTCGGCACGCAGTCGCCGGCCATGAACTCGAAGGCCATGGCGACCGTCGAGAGGATGAAGTCTTCCGCGAAGGGCGCGGCCTTCGATCGGGCCTACATCGCGTTCCAGCTCGACAACCATGAATACCTGCGCGACCTCGCGGACGCCTACCTGCACAACTCGGCCGGCGCCAGCGATGCGATGGAGAAGCAGGGCCGGCTCCTGGCCTCGCTGATGCTGGCGGTCTTCACGGAGCACGTCGCAATCTGCAAGCGGGTCAATGCCGAGTTGAAGGCGTGACGGTTCCCCGTCCGCGCCGCCAACCCGCCCTCTCCTCCCAAATCGGATTTCCCATGACAGTTTCGCTTCGTTCGTCGGCCCTGGCGGCGCAATTGCTGGGTAGCGCCGCCCTTCTGGCCGCGTCCCCCGCCTGGGCACAGCAGGCTCAGGCTCCCGCACAGCCGGCCACGCCCGTGATGGAACCGGGCTATTCGACGGCCCAAACCGTGGCCGAAACGCCCGACAGCGGCACGATGAAGCGCGCCAACAAGGACATGCTCGTCGTCCTCAAGAAACTTGGCGACTTGGGCGCGAAGCCCATCCAGTCGCGGAGCGTGGAACAGGCCCGCGCCCAGCCCAGTCCGGCCGACGCGGTCAAAGCCGTGCTCAAGGACGAAGGCAAGGACCCGATGGCGCTGATGGCCGCCATGAAGGTGGCCAAAAAGGACATGACCTACCCGATCGCGGGCGGGACCGAGCCCATCCGCATCTACACCCCCGAAGGCGCCGGGTCCGGCCCGCTGCCCGTCATCATCTACTATCACGGCGGCGGCTGGGTGATCGCCGACATCGACACCTACGAGGCGTCCGCCATGGCGCTTGCCAAGAAGGCCAACGCGATCGTGGCGAGCGTCGAATATCGCCGCGCGCCGGAAAACAAGTTCCCCGCCGCGCACGAGGACTCCTTCGCGGCCTACAAGTGGGTGCTGGCCAATGCCGGGCAGTTCGGCGCCGACCCGGCCCGTGTGGCGGTCGCGGGCGAGAGCGCCGGCGGCAATCTGGCGGCCAACGTCGCCATCATGGCGCGCGACCAGAACGCGCAACAGCCGGTCCACATGCTGATCGTGTATCCCGTGGCCGGCACGGACATGACCACGCCGTCCTACATCGCCAACCAGAACGCCACGCCGCTCTCGAAAGGCGCGATGGCGTGGTTCGTCGACAAGACCCTGGGCAAGCCAGAGGACGCGAAAAGCCCGATGCTCAACCTTACCACGATGGCCGACCTCAAGGGCCTGCCCTCGGCGACGGTCATCACGGACGAGATCGATCCCCTGATGTCGGAAGGCAGGATGCTGGCCGACAAGCTGAAGGCGGCTGGCGTCGATACGACATACAAGAACTATGAAGGCGTCACGCATGAGTTCTTCGGCATGGGCGTGGTGGTAGCCGACGCCGAAGCGGCCGAAGACCTGGCGGCGCACGATTTGCGGGAAGCCTTTGCCAAAGCCAAACCGAAAAAGTAGCCCAGATTTAGCAGAGTGAAGCCGGTCGCGGTGCCGTCCAACCAGGGCGGCGTTGTTGCACGGATTCGCCCGATAGCGTCGCAGGCGGGGCCGACGTAAGAAGCTTGCCCCGTTTCTGATCCCTGGATGCCCCCCTTGCCATTCAAGCTGAACGCCGATTGCCGTCACCACATTCCGAAGCAGAAGCACAAGGTCACAAACTGGCGCGACTACGACGCCAGCCTGCGCCAGCGCGGCAGCCTGACGGTCTGGTTTTCCGACGAGGCAGTCGCGGCGTGGAAAGCCGAGCCACGCACGACCCGGGGTGGGCAGCGGTCATACTCGCCCCTGGCAATCCTGACGGCGCTGACCTTGCGTGCCGTGTTCCGGCTGGCGCTGCGCCAGACTGAAGGGCTGATCGGCTCGGTCATGCGCCTGCTTGGCCTTGCTCTGGCTGTTCCGGACCACACCACCCTTAGCAGGCGTGCGGAGACGCTGGAGGCGCCGCGGCTACGGCGGTCCAGCGCGGGTCGCGATGCCGAGCCCGTGCACCTGCTGGTGGACAGCACGGAGTTGAAGCTCTGTGGTGCTGGCGAGTGGCTGCTTGAGAAGCACGGCACAAAGACGCGCCGGTCCTGGCGCAAGATGCACATCGGCGTGGATGCCGGCACCGGACAGATCGTCGCCTCGACGCTGACCACCAACGACGTGGACGATGGCTTCCAGGTTGGCCCCTTGCTGGATCAGATCGAGGGCCCGCTCGCCTCGTTCACCGGCGACGGCGCGTACGACCAGGAAGGCGTCTACGCCAGCGTCGCCGGGCGCCATCCCGAGGCGGCCGTCATCGTGCCGCCGCGCTCGACCGCCGTGCTCAGCGAGACGGCCGAGACCGCACCCACACAGCGTGACGGGCACCTCCAACTTATTGCCGGGAAGGGCAGGATGGGGTGGCAGAAAGCGTCAGGATACAACATCCGTGCCCGCGTCGAAGCCACCATCGGCAGGTTCAAACAGGTGATCGGTGACGGGTTGCGCTCGCGCACGGACAAGCGTCGCGCGACCGAGGTGGACGTCGCCGTCCATGCTCTGAACCGCATGCTGGAGTTGGGACGCCCGATCTCCGTCCGCATTGCCTGAACCCTGACGGGGTAGGGGGTCATTGCGCCCGCGTCGCTGATCCCTGCAACACGGCCACGACATCGGCAAGCAAGGAGCCGACTGCCAATGCCCGACCGAACGGTTGCAACGGCCTGCTGACGATTCGGTTGCCAAACCACCAAGTGTTGCATGCGACAAATGACTTGTACTGCCGCGGGTGATCTGGAATGCGCATCAAACCCAATCCGGGCGAGCCCCGGTT
>JAABUJ010002812.1_pt1 | contig 20591 bp, 18 predicted proteins | sample 5559131 | NCBI WGS metagenome assembly JAABUJ01 (sample SAMN10711875, study PRJNA513366) | rock metagenome | isolation source: Antarctica rocks | place: Antarctica: Victoria Land, Mt New Zealand nord | collected 2016-01-07 | reverse complement strand
ACCCCTCCCACCACCACCCGTCGTCGTAAACGCCTCCCGCTGCAACACCGGCGTCGTCTCAACCACAAACACCTCCCCCGGCGGGAGCAGTTTCGCGTGGCGCATCGTAGCGCGGAGCGCCTGCAGCGAGGCCCAGGCCCAGTCGTCCCCGTCGTCGCGGGCTGCAGGGGGAGGGGCGTCTTGCCCGACGGAGGAGGGGGCGAACGGAGCAGAGGAGGGGGCGAAAGGAGCGGAGGGGGCGAAAGGAGCGGAGAAGGAGGAGGAAGAGGAGGGTGCGTCGTGAGCGGTAAAGGAAGGAAAGCCGAAGCGAGCGCCGAGGTTATCAGAGAGGGCGTGCCACAGCCGTGCGCGAAACTGCGATCGGACGAGGCGGGAGGAGTAGGCGTCTGCATTGAAAGCGAGGGCGACGGCCTGGAAGTCGTGCAGGACGCCGAGGGAGAGGGCGGGCACGACGTCTTGGTTGTTGACGATGGTGGTGACGAGGCCGCGGGTGTCAAGGCGGAGGGCGGGGGAGACGGTGGCGGGGGGGCCGTAGGCGTAGACGTGGATGGGGCGGTGGGGCGGGAGGGAGGAGGCGGGTGGTGGTGGTGCCGTGGTTGGGTGATGGTTTGTGGGTTTGGCGGGGGAAGAAGAGGAGGCGGTGACGAATGATGCGCCGGACGAGAGAGTGGGGTCCGGTTCGGAGAGCAGGATGGCGAGCAGGGCGGCGACGCCGCCGCCGAGGGAGTGTCCGCACATGACGAGGCCGTAGTCGGAGAATTCTTCGAGCGCCGCGCGAATCGTCGCCATCACCCGCCCGCCGCCGCCTTCCAGGAGTCGTCGCGCCGAGGCGTGCATGCCTTTGTGGACTTGGTAGGCCGTTCCGCGCCATTCGAGCATGTCGTAGTCGCACGTCATGTCGGTCAGGACGTCTTCGAAGCCCAGCGTGCCGCGGCACGTCAGGACGACGGCGTGGGAGTCGTGGTCCAACGAGACGTAGTGCACCAGCGGGACGTTGGTTCCGGTCTCGCCGGCGGCATTGGATCCGCCTTGAGGGTCGACAAAGGATGACAGGAGGATGGTGGACGGTGGTAATCCCGTGTGACTTGAGAAAGAGTGGTGTTCGTAGTGGTGGAGCGCGTCGAGTTCCGCCGGCGATGTCGTCGCCGAGGCGATGCCCATCAGACGCAGAAAGTTGGCACCGTATGATGCAGAGGAAAAGCGAGCAAACCGCGTCAGATTGCGGACGAAATGCGTACGAGGGAAACTACCGGGAAAATGGCCGTCTCGACTTAGTGACGAAATAGCAGAAGGGTCGTCGTATATACTCTTCCAGCGATGACTGGAAAGCACAAGAGAGGTCTGCGAACTGGTGGTTTTAAGAGTGTGGATGCTGGGAACGAATGATTTCGATCTCTGGTGACGCCTGGCTGAAGCTGAGCTGGATTCGTTTATGTCGACACCTCTTGTGATATCCTTCTCGGACTTGGATCTAGAGAAGCTGCCACGTCTGTCCAGATCCATCCTGGCTTGGATTGGAGACGTCGGCCGAGTGTCTATCGAGTGTACAGAGTAGCTATCGGTCTGAGAAACTATGGAGTTTCGGCGTCTTTCGTGTATAGCGTAGTAGCTTGTTCCGGGTGACGTTGCTGCTACTGTATTCTCTCGACGTGGACCTTGTGATGAAAAGGAGGGTGCATTGTTAAGTTGAGGTAGCTTAGGTAGCTTCTTGCTATATATTGGGTTGATAGGCTTTCGAAGGACTGGAACAATTGAAGGAGTCTCCGTCTTGGAACTCGAGCGCCATGGCGGTCGGTTTGGCTTCGTTCCGGGAGCACTCGGTGCTGACAGTGTGCTATTGTTGCTTTGCAATGATCCTACAGGCTTGCTAACGACATCCTTCATCTTATGAGCGGAGCGCAACTGTGGTTTTGTTTCGGAGTTTGGAATGGCGGTTTGCTTGGATCTCTGGGTGAATTTGGCGAACGGTAGTCTGCTGCTGGGCCTGTCCGTATCGTGTTCGACGCCAGACGTCAAGGGTTTCCGCTGCCGTTTCTGATTGGCGGCCTTGTCAGGGTGACCCTCAGGTGTGGATGGCCTCTTTGTCTTCATAGTCAGTGCTCCTTTGGACCTCTGCGGTGTACTTCGGTTTGTCGGCGAGCTCTCCGAAACATCTAACATGTCGTAGACGGGCGACAGAGACTCTTCCGGCTCCGATGAACTACACGAGCGTAATCTATGTTCATCGACATCTGACATAGCTTCAGTGGGTATTTCTATCGAACTCTCCTGATGCGCTCCGGGCACTAAAGGTACATCAGGTGGATTTCTAGGGCCAATGCTTGTGCTCCGAAACTGGTTCGCAACCGATTGATAGATGACCTTGTAACGAGGAATATGACTTGGGTTTGAGTCATTCGATGAGCCTCCCTTATCAGTAACAGTGGGCTGTTCGATCTCGGCTGATTCATACTCTTCCCTGAGAACTGAAACTCCAGGTGGTGGTTCAAAGACAGGGAGGGATCGACTGGAGACTTCGACAGATATAGTTTTCGTCGTGATTGTTTGACTGTCAATGGAGGTCCGAGCATCACTGGGGAGTTGTTGCATAAGGTGGGACCGTAGGTCTTCTTCAAATCCATTGTTTCTTCGCTGAATCGACACCTGTGAAGCCCCTTCATCATCGCGAGGTTCCGAGCGTGTGACAGCTTGAAAAGTCTGTGGTTCACCACTGGTAGATATGAACGAAGAGGATCTTTTCAACATGCGCCCTCCACTCTCCACCCCTTCACCCGCATATCCATGCGACCGCGGTTCGATCACATCGGCTTTAGTACCGTCTCCGAGTATTACTACATCCCAGACCGTTTCCTCGCCTCGACTTTCTTCCATCTCCTGCTCCGTCTTCTTCCTGCCCCATCGCTGCAACAGCGCAAAGCCGCAAGATCCTACGAGCAAGTCCGTAACGCCAATCACTTCCCCGTTTGCCCCCGTATTCGGATTTCGAAATTCTCGTCGTATGAGTGTAATGATTGCTGCGATAGCTCTCGAGGACTCGGTAGAGCCGAGAGTCGCATTGAGGGCCGACAGTAGATGCTGAGACAGCGTCGACGCAGATGTAAGCGATAAAGTGGATAGGTGAAAGCTCGCCGATACGAGAAAGGAAGCTTGCGTGATGGTGGAATGCACAGCTGCTATCTGTCGTTACCGCATTATCAACAAGAGAGCCCCAGGAGATGGACCGGACCGGCACTGGTTGGAACAGGGGTAGGCCTTTACACTTCGTTCGAGCAGCCCCTCTGCTTCTGCTTTCCCCAGCTCCCCAAGACTCCGATTCGCAACATCCCTCCCAGCCCTCGAAAGTATTGCTTCGAGGACGGCACGGCTGAGCTCAAGTCCAGTCAGGGTCGTTACCCGCGCCCCGTCGATGGCCAAGCCTCCGATGAAAGTACCGAGCCTCAGGGATACCGAGGAGGATTGAGTGACGAAGCTGACGACGGACGCAACGGAGTGGGGCAACAGAGTATTGCCAGATGTTGCTGGGATATGAGCAAGTGAGGAGGTGCCGATGGTTGAAAGGGCTTTCTCTTCGTCGTCAGGCCCCGCCATGGTAGGGCACGGTCACAATTACTGTATTCTTCCTCGAACTGACTTATATCCATGAGGACACTCACTCATACAACTACACGACAAGAAAGGTGTGCTTTGTCCTTCTACTTGAGTCGTCCAGGAGACACGACTCGTATAGACTTTTGATATAGTTGTAGGAAGTTGACAGAAACTCACACTGACGACACTCGGTTCTGTAGTGGGCATGTGATGGTGGCGCTTTGAGGTACAGTGCAGGCAATAATTCTGGTCACTCAGAACGCTCGGACCACGCATGTCGAGGTCTTGACAGGGTTTATCCGACCTTCCAAAACACCTCAAGATCAACTGAGGTCCAATTTCTTCAAATATATTACTAATCAATTCCCAATATATTAGTCCTAACTTAACCTCTAACACTCAAACACTCTAATGTATCTGAGATGCATTCTTAATATATTTCATATTGCTAACCCTAATTTCCTAATTTTAATCACCTAATCCTCCTAACACTAATTCCTAATCACTAATCAGTTATGAAAGAATCCTTAATCAGTTTGTAATGAATTACTAATGAATTACACAGTTACAATTTCAATTTCTTGCTTGTTAGCTTCACAAAAAATCTTAATTTATCAAATTAGTGTAAGATCATTTGAGGTTTTAGTGAGACCATCTGACCTGTGTCCTGAAACACAATCAAAAAAAAAAACTAATTACTTTTTTTTAAAAGCTTAAAATTCTTAAACACATAAATACAGTAATTACTTCACAATCACAGTGTATACAAACATTCTAAGTATGCAGAATGATGAATTATATATAAATTTTACTAAATCTGTAATTTTTAGATGTATCATTAAGCAATTGTATGTATAGTTATCAAAAAAGTGTGTTTTAATGATGAAACAGTGAGTCTGCAACAAAACTTGAGATTTTGCTGCATTTTTGTTATGGCCATTGTTCTAATAGGCTCATTGAACATATAGGTTCAGTGAACTATGTCTTGAAGACATATAGCTCAGTGTAAGCTCACAGTGCTTACAGATGAGCTGAGTAAGCTGACTCACAGTGCTTATAAGTGAGCAAGATGAGCAGTCTAATATATATATACAGATTATCTTTCTTAAGAAGATGAGCATGTTCAATGCAATCATTACTTAGCATACTACTAGCTACTGATTAATTCAACATATCTAAAACTCTCTTATATCACAAGCTCTAATTTCTAGTTTCTATATCAGAGAAATCTCTGATCAGAATGTAACACATTGAATACTTTTACAATATAAGCATAATCTTCAGCACACAGAAAGCAGTCTTTATCAGTATGATCAATCTTTAAAGTCTTGAAGATTTATAAGAGATGAACAATATATTAAAGATACTGATGCTGAATGTATTCAGTGATGAACATAGAAAGTTGTGAAGCTTCTTAACAAAACTTAATCTATATATAGATTTTAATCAGAAGAAGTTCAACTCTGAAATGAACAAAAATTTATACACAGTAATCTATCTTAAAGATACAATGTTTAACTGAATTAACTTTAAACTGTATGAGTTTCTAGATAAGTCATTAAAGAAATGAGACATCAATAAAGAGTTGATCTTCAGCAACTTTAAAAAGTTTAAGAAAGAACTTTGAAAGACTTTTGAAGTGATTAATAAGAAAAGAGCAGTGAAACAATAACTTTATATGTTAAAGATGAACAAGTCAGCAGTTAAGTACTTAATGAAGTTTCAGCACATTGTGATCTTAACTGATTAAGATGATGACATCTTAGTATTGCAATACTATTGAGAATTGAGTGAAGATATTAAAGATAAAATAGTTTGAAGAGATCATTCTGAAGAACTTTAAGAGATGATAAATATCTTCATCAACATTGACAGTTGACAGTGAGAATAATGAATGAAGAAGATGAGACCTTATACAGCTTTAAGAATGTAAGAATGATGATTCATCATTAGAATGCAAGAAGATTCAATGAATCTCAACAATATTAAGAAGTGCAATCAGAAGTCATAAGCTAGATCAGTGAAGCATAAGCATTACAATAAATGACTCATTAAGTCTTACACTCAACAAGCAGAGACTCACAAATGTTATAACTGTGATAAATTTGAATATTTTGTCAGGGATTGCAAGAAATCTCAATGATGAAGAAAAGAAGTTGCAATGATAAACTCAGTGATAATGCATAATTAACTGAGCTGAACAGTCTGCTATGATGATAACTGCTTTGTGTACATAAGCAGCAAAGACAAAGCTGAATGATGATCACAGAAGCTTAAGAAAAGATACAGTACTGATTATGTCATGATGAGTGAATTAAAGAGATTAATTATTCTAGAGAAAGTTGTTAGAAACAACTCAGACAAGATTGAAGAGATTGATATTTATAGAACTCAGAAAATAGACACTGCAGAAGCTTAAGATCAAGAAGATCTTATCTGAATGTATCTGAATTTGAATGTGAACTCAGAGAATGTTGATAACTGAGAAGTCAACATAGAACTTAAGTAGAACTATGAACATCTTAAGAATTGACATCTAGAATGATGTGAAAGTCTGTTAAAAGAACAGCAGCAGACACTTTAAGAAGAAGTTATTATTAGTAAACAACATAAAGTAGAAATGACAGCTGTACAGCTAGAAGAGCTGATGACAATGATATGATTCATAATATAAGATTAAGAAATGTCAAAGTGATCAAGAAAAGATCATGAAATTAAGATATATCTATTTACAGACTATGCAATGCTCACAGAAAAACATTGAATACACATAGAAGAGTACATGTCACCTGAGTTTCTCAACAAAGTAAAAGCATTAAAGAATCTCATTCAACACAAATATGATCAGTATGAGATGTACTGACACTCAGAATAAATTGTCAGAAAAGAAACTGACAACTATATAAAACTGATTATAATCAATAAAGAATTAATATGATTCAAAGAACTATAAAGAAAGTTCACTGAATCATAAGATAAACTTTGAAGCATGAGCAGAATCTAAAAGACTTTGATAGAAGCAAAAAGCTTAAAGAAGTCAAAAAATCTTAAGCTTTCTCAGTAAAACTAGAAACAAAGAAGCTTTTAATGTCTTAATGAACTGACAATGATTAAAAGATATGAATTGATGTTGAGATATTATTGAAGAAATAACTTTAAGTGATGATAGATTTGAAAGCAATCAATAACTTTATTTTACAAAAAGCAATTAAATGACTAGAATTAATGCTGTGATGAGTGTCTAAGTTTACACAAGTGTATATGATCAATGAAGAATACAAATAAATTTATGAAGAAGTTTATATTAAAGTTATAATAAAGAATGATTCACAGAAGTTAAGACTAAATGTTCTCAAGTCAGTCAAGTATGATGCTATACTAGAGATGTTCTGATTACATAAAAAGAATTTACAGATTAACTGAATCAATAAAGAACTCTATGCAACAGAGAATGCATATGATGTCTTTAAACAACTAAAAAAGAACTTATCAGAGCATAAGTCTTGAGATTATGAGATACTGTTATTAAAGAGAAGAAAATCAAAGTGAATGTTACTTTATCTTATGAGTAAGAATCAGCTAAAGAAAGTTCACAACTATCTTGTTAAGAATTTAAAGAGAGAATTTATTAAATCATTAAAGTCATCAGCAGAATATTTGATTCTATTTATATTAAAGAAGAATGACATCAAGCAACTTTGTGTTAACTATAAACAACTCAATGAGATAACTTATCAAGATAGTTATTCTCTATCACTGATAGAAGAGTTGCAAGACAGACTAAAAAAAGTTAAGTAATTCATGAGTCTAGATCTGAAGAAAGTGTACTATTGTGTATGCATAAAGAAGAGCAAAGAATGGAAAACAGCATTCTGAATAAGATATAGACACTATAAGTACATCATTATGTCATTTAGGCTCAAAAACATCTCAGTTATCTTTCAGAGACTCATCAACAACATATTGAGAGAATATCTTAATGATTTTGTAATCACATATCTTGATGATATTCTAATCTATTCAGATGACCTCAAAATGCATCACAAACACATACATAAGGTTCTAGCAAAGCTCAATGAATGAGTTATGTATGTAAAAAAGTCAAAAAGCAGATTCAAAATTAAGAAAATACAGTTTCTAAAATATGTCATTCAATTTAATCAGATCAAGAAAGATCTCAAAAAGACAGAGACAGTCTGAAACTGATTTACATTATAAAAGATTAAGAAAGTACAAGCCTTTCTAAAGCTAATGAACTACTATTAAAAGTTTGTACTTAACTATACAAGAATTGTGAAATCTCTTATGTGTTTGACACACAAGAACAAGAGATGACATTGAGATAAAAAACAGAAGAATGTGTTCTGCACATTAAAGAGAAGTCTTAATGAAACTGCATATCTGCAAATACTCAATTAAGCATGCAAAAAGATACTGAAAATCAATGCATTGAATTTTGTAGTTAAAGCATATCTATATCAGATTAAAGATGAGCAGAAGAAGTCTATTACATATTGATTTAGAAAGTTGTCAGAACTCAAGAAAAGATATGAGATTCATAATAAGAAACTTCTTGTAATAATGAAAGCACTGCAAGATTGAAGATCTTATCTTACAGATATAAGTAAGTTTATTTAGATTTTTATGAATCATAAGAATCTGAGAAACTTCACAACAATTAAGCAACTGAATTAGCAACAGATTCATTAAATGAAACAGTTAGCAGACTTTGAATTTCAGATTTATTACAAAAAGAATAATGAGAACAGTGATGCAGACACTTTAAGTAGATAATTTAATTACAAAGAAGTGAAAACAATTCATGTTGAAATTCTGCATAAAGACAAGAAAGAAACACTCATAAAAGGCTTAGCAGCAACATTTAAGATGAAGAATGCTTTTTTGATGAATAACAAACTCATTAAAGTATGTCATGACAGCAGAGCTGATGAGCATCTAGAAGTCAAATGTACAGAAGATCTTGTATAAAGAAGATGCAACATAGATGATCTTTGCAATTAAATTACAGAATACATTGTCAGATGCAATTTATATTAATGCAATAAGATTTAGAGAGATAAGCATTATGATGAGATAACATAATTAAACACACTGAATGCACTCTGAGAGTCTGTTATCATGAACTTTATCATCAAGCTATTAAAGTTCAAGAACTCAGCATAAGAAGTCAGATTTGATAGCATATTGATTATAGTGAATAAATTAATGAAGTATACAATGTTCATTTCATTCAGAGAGACTGCAACAGCATCAGTATTGACATACATTATACTGTAAGAATTGATTAGCAATCATGAACTATTAAAGAAGTTTATCATCAACAGAGATAAACTGTTCACAAGCAAGTTCTGAGAAATGCTTACAGCAGAACTCAGAATAAAACATAAGATGTTGATAATATATTATTTACAGATAAATGAATAGAGTAAATGAATGAATTAGATAGTCAAGATGTATTTATGACATTATGTCAATGTAAAACAGAATAATTGAGTATAACTGCTGCTGATGACACAGTTTATGTACAACAATGCATGAAATGAAATCACAGAAAAGACATCATTTGAAGTGAATTATGAATATTACTCAGAGATTTGAAGAGATTTATGAGTACACAGATCTTAAAGTTAAAAAGTAATGTTGAACATTGCAGAGCTCAAGAAACTGCATATTGATCTTATAAAGAGAATTGAAGAGCAGAAGAGACAAACAATAAAGATAAATTCATTTAAGATTGATGAGAAGATATATTTACAAATGAACAACATATGAATGAAGAAGAAGAGCAGAAAACTCATGAACAAGAATATCAGACTATTTATGATCAAGAGAAACATCAAGAAATTAAGCTATAAGCTAAACTTATTTTAAGAAATGCAAATACACTCAGTATTTTACACATCAATGCTTCAGCAATGCAATCAATTTATATTACTTCAGATCAAACTGATGTCTGTTGAACTCAAAACTGAATATGAAGTTAAAAACATTCTAAAAAAGAGAATGATTAGTGAGAAAGCTCATTATCTTGTTAAATAAAAAGAATATGATGCTTTGAAAAGTACATAAAAACTTAAGAGTAACTTACTTAACTGTGTGAGAATGCTTCAGCAGTTTGAGAAGAGAAGACTGTGAAGATAAGATTATCTTAGAAATTTAAGAATAAGAGATTTAAAGAATCAGAATTATTCTTATCTTTAAAAACATCATCATTATCATTGACAAGTTTACAAGCAAGACAGAGTGTCTTCTCAGCAACTTTATCTTTTGTATATTTTAATGTCTTACAAAGACAAGCAACTTTAGCAAGAGTCTGTGTCAGTTCTTTTTCAGCAATAGATAGATTGAACTTAAGTTTATTGTATATATGATTAAAAGATTCTCACAACACATCAATACATAAATAATCACACTGAACACACTCAGCACACTTAGAATGATTCTTTATCTTTATGCAAAGAATTAAGAGATTGAAACAGTGAAGAGAGACAGTCAACACTGAATCATCATCTTTATTAATGAATTGATAAAGACAAAGATAATTGCATGTTTTGAATGACTTCATCATGAAAAGCTTACAGATTATAAAGACAGAAACTTTTGTTTAAATAGATTCTAGAGAATTAGTGTCTAAGAAGAGAGAATGATGTTATGATCATCATTTTAATAAATTTATTGAATGTATAGATTCAGTGAACTACATCTTGAAGACATACAGCTCAGTGTAAGCTCACAGTGCTCACAGATGAGCTGAGTAAGCTGACTCACAATGTTCATGAGTGAGCAAGGTGAGCAGCCTAATATATATATACAGATTATCTTTCTTAAGAAGATGAATATATTCAATGCAATCATTACTTAACATACTACTAGCTACTGATTAACTCAACATGCCTGAAACCCTCTTATATCACAAGCTCTAACCCCTAGCCCCTATATCAGAGGAACCTCTGATCGGGACATAACAATTTTGTATGTAAAACTCATTAAATACTGCAATAACAACATCATTTATGTATTAATTGACTCAGAACTTTCACAGATATTAAAGATTTACATAATTCATCATTCTGCATACTCAGAATGTTTGTATACACTGTGATTGTGAAGTAATTACTGTATTTATGTGTTTTAAGAATTTTGAGCTTTCAAAAAAAAAGTGATCGGTTTTTTTTTTTGGGAGCGTTCTGAGTGACCAGAATTATTGCCTGCACTGTAGCAGGGGTCTGCGTGTGCTTATGCACCTCAAAATCGACGGAGGCCAAGTCTCACCGGGGATGAAGGAAGGATGATGATCATTGATTCAACTATCGAAAACCCAGCCATGAGCAGATTTGTTATATTGCAGCCTTATGGTAATGCTAAATGCTAAATGTTGATGACGGCCACCCCGTTCAGGAGGGCCGATATGACAATCGAAGACAAGACAGTGATGCAGTTCTTCTGGGCTTCTCGCCCACGCCATTACAATTATCTAAGATACTTCTTTGAGTGAGAGTACGGTGCTGGGAGACCCGACTTCACACCGGCGAAAGACAAGCACGCTGGGAACAAAGCCTGCAACAATAGGTATGGCACGCTTGACTTCTGTCCAGCTAAATCGCGACAAATCCTCTTCGGACAGAAGCTCTCAGTCGAGCATAAGAGCGCTGGGGTACACCAAGCCTTCCTTAGGCCTGTGACTGTGGAATAGTTTCGATGAGAATATCTCGTCACAAATACCAGCAATGAACGCCACAGGAAATCACACCAGCGAGTGAGCATACCCCGTGGGGATGCAAAAGGAGAGCAAAGTAAGGACGCTAAGGTGCAAGTATCAGGACTAGTAAAAGCGTCCCTTAGGAATCGCAACGAATATGCCAACGGCGATGGCGGAAATGACAATGGCGCCAAGAATTGACTGGATGAAGATAGTATCCTGGATTTGGCGCAAAGCCGGTTCTTGAATCCAAACCTCACGGTCGAATATTTTGCGGATGACGTTACGCTTCTCGTACTTGACGATCCAGGGCTCATCTTCATAATTGTTGCGGGAGCCGAGACTGTCGAAAGAGCCTTTCTTCATCTCGTAGTTGGACGAAGCATCGTCATCCTCGGCGAAAAGTTCCCACGGTCGGAGATGTCGATGATGCATACCATGGAGAACCTTTGAAAGATCAGTGAACGTGACGGACAAAATCGCTTTCCAGTTTTACTTACGACACACATGCCCTTCCACGCGGCCATCAGGGTTGCGATACCGATCACGAGACCGATGAAAGACAGAATCCGCCAGCCCCGCCCCGCATGACTCAAGATGATCAAGACCGCAGTGATGCTGCCGGCAACGATACCACCCACGCCAAGGCCGCGAGCGAAGATGACGCGTGGTCGGTTGCCGTTGCAGATGGTCCAGCGAATGAAGTTGGGGTGAGCTTGGTGCCTGAGCGACCACTCCACCGTCCCACCCACGTTGCGGAAAGCTGACGGGTGAGTGGTGTTTGCGAGAGCGTGTAGAAGAGTTGTGCGTTCCTTTGATGAGAGGTTCAGCTGGCGAGGAGCTCCGTCAGCGATGTAGGTTGCGATGATCCGCGAGACCTCCTCTCGGAATGGCTGGATGGTGACTACCGCGGCTGTCAGAACAGAAGTGCATTTACTATCATGGGCCATGGCAGGTCGCGATACATACAAGGTTGCCACTTGACTTCCGCTCCTCCATATGCCCCGGCTGTCTGCTTCGCGAAAGATCTGCCGGTGGTGCTCTTCAGTGTCGATCCGTCATCACTCCAGCCATATTCCGAAGCCGTATAGTATTCTTTGTCGACGGGTGGAGTTGTCGGGGGAGTGTGGAATGGATTGAGGCCGTATTCGACGAGGGAACCTTTCACACCAGGCGCGAAATCGGTTCCCTTGAACACAGCAGCGACCTCAGGGCTCGTCTTTTTCGGACCGGCGTGGTTCGTTTGCGAAGTCACTGCCTCGGTCTCGGCTTGTGTGACGGTCCATTCAGGAGCCAGTCCACGTTCACTGATCGGGAGCGCCGAAAAACGTTTGATGTAATCTTGGTACCAAAGAAAAAACTGAAGGTTTTCGGCAGCGTGCTCGATGTAGATGAGGTAATTCATGAAATCCCGGGTGGTACATGGCTGGACAGGTACGACGTTAGCACAACCGTCCCGGGAAGTTCAAGCTCGCTCATATGCAGTCACGCTTCCGTCCGTCAGACTCGCTGAACGCTGGGAACGCTGACTGCCCTCCGAGCTCGAGAGCGAAGTGAGGCTTGTACCAATGGAGATGACTTACCGGGCAGGTACCACCGGCAATGATTCGATCGAAAGACAAGGCATCTGGGATACCTCGAGACACACCAGTGCTCCCAGAGCTGATTGACTCGTCGACGGACTTTGTCCTTCTGTCGCCATTCAACGAGCTCGTTGTCGAGTCAACGACATGTGGAGGACGACGATAGGTGAGAGAGTAGACCATGCTTCCTGATATTGCCTTGAAAAGGTACGAAGGAGGTATGAGGTATGAGATGAGATGAAAGAGGAGGAGGGAAGATGAGATGAAAAGACAGAGGGCGAGTGGAAAGATATCAAGGTTGTGCGAGGTCCGTGTTATGAGGGAAGTAGAAGTGGGAGACGGGGCAAAGCTATGACACCGAGATTTTTAGAGAGTTTTAGAGATTTGTTCTGAGTTAGGGCATATGTCACCAACTCTCCACTAAGATGTATCACAACAAAGCACAACACCACACCGGCGAATACAGCAGCCTTTACATACCAGGTCAGGTATGAATGTGGAGGCAGGAGGAAGGCGGGGATTCCTTGCGTACAACGGAGGTAAGGTATATGTCAATGGTTCGATGAAATGCTTGAGCTTCACCTTAATCTACGGCACTGAAGGCGGATGGTGGTTGGGGAATGTGCCTGTGCTTTGAGGTTTCCTTTCCACCTCACGGAATAATACCTCACCTCACCTTAACTTAAATGATATAGGTATTGTATTTATTTGTATCTTGGCGTTGTGTAGGCCGACTCCAGGCGAGCATCAAATCTCTGAAACGGGAACTTACGGCGCAGGGTACCTATGTTCCTATAGGTCCATATACCTAGGGTACCTTACCTTAGGCACAGTACATAGGGACAGTAGCTGATCCGTAGCGCCGTGCACGGTGTGCAAGGGGCCTGGGAGCAGGACAAGGTACCTAAGGTCGGTATCTGTACATACGACGGTTCCATACGAGGCGTGCTGTGGCTCTCCACCAGTTCCAGTCTAAGTCTTGCTCCGTCCCCAGCTCAGGGTTTGAATTTGTAAGGAATTATTGGATGAGGTCCAGATCATCGTGAGGATTCGTTGAATTTGGGAATTTACCCCTCCACACATCTTCGATCAAGCACCTCGAGGTCCCTACCTGGTACCCTGCTCCTACTCACACAACCGCTTCCCACTAAAACTGGGTAGGTAGAATTAAAACACCGTCCGGAGTCAATGATACTGGACTTAGAGGACGGACTTCGAAGCTCAAACTGAATAATAATACGTCGGTGCTTGGCCAGACCATCTGAAGTAAGAGACTACCTTACCTCGTCTACCTCATCGTTTATATCTCAACTCCGCTCTACAAGTACTGTAGGTGTTTATACAATTACAGTTCAAGTACCGAACCGAGGGAATTCGGCTCATACAACAGGTAACCAGACGGACGGAGTGGGACGGAGTGCGAAGCTGGCACGCGAGGTTATTTCCAGACGACTCTGTACTTGTACGGCAAGTTGGCGGAGAAGATTATTGCGACTTCCAGCTGCCCCTCCATTGGAACGCCTTGTGTGCGCCATTCTTCACTCTGTCAATATTATTGTTTCTTTTTGGCCTCGATGGCGACCAGCCGCATCCTGTGCCGAGGAGTGATGCAGGCGTTACTCCGCACTGCTGGAATTGGAAGGGCTACGGGATTGATTATCGAGGAAGAATCTTGAGATCGTCACAGATTCCAGTCCACGTGGATATCTGTGCGTGCCGACACGGCATGGAGAGAAGGGACACGGCATCATTTCAGGGCTGCTGCCTTACTCATAGGTAAGGTAGGTACCCTATCATTTACCTTACCTTACCTTACCTTACCTACCTTACTGTAGGTCTGAGGAAGCGAAGATCCGGTTCGTACTGCTTGGCCGCCAAGAAGGACCCCCATACCCCAACCGGACATGGATAAAACAAAGTTAAGTTCCAGGTTCCCAGCGGTCTGAACTTAAGAGCTGTCGGTTATCATGGGAGATCTTTCGATCCTTCGATCTTCGATCCTTCGGCTTCACTCCGATTGACCAATAGCATTAGATGCATGTCATGTATTTATGACGGGAGAAATGGGAGTTGTGCAGCCTTTTCACGCTGTCAGGTACACACAATCGCATCTGCAGATACACAAGACATCTGTCTCTCCATGAGAAATGCATTAAGAGTCATGGGCAACAACTATGGATTTCTATTGTTCAGGTTTGATACATCTGGCCACAGCTTGCATTATTGTCTGTTGTCTCTGTCTTAGTCCAGGCTTCAGAAAGGCCGGGCATGATCACACCTCAACAGACGAAGGGTCTCCAAGGTATAAGACTCGGCTAGGTTCGGTCCTCGGGTATCTTATAGAGGGTGCCTGTACCTGCTGACTTTGCCTAGGTAAGGTACGTGTACGAAGTAGGTCCCTGCCATATCTTGGAATCCGATTCACTTGTATGGTCTCCCCAGGCAATATTAATTTGTTTGTCTACATACAAGAGAGTTCTCATCCGACAGCGACAGCGGCCATTCAGGAACCAGATCCGATGAGATCCCCGACGGTTTAGTCAACGGGTTAGTTTGTTTAGTTTACCTGGCTAAAGTCTGATATTTGACCTCATTTCGTTTTATTTCATATTATTTCTTGGCCTTTACTGGTCCTCTGGTACTCTGGAGCGCGCCTTGGTCCGGAGCAGAGCAGAGCACAATCAGACGATCAAGGCGAAGGCGCCGGCAGTTCTTCGTTGAGAGAAGTCACATGGGTTGTGCATCGCATCGCATCGCATTGCATGAACTTCGAACTTCAGCGAACTTCACATCAGATATGTTCGTTCAGTTTCAAGCTGCAAGCACCCGCAATTAAACTCATTCCAACGTCACAACAGCTTCAATCTTCTGCTACTGATTGGAGACAATCCCTCCCATCATGATGATCATCATCACCGTCCGAAGCAGCGGTTCGTGGTCGCAATTACCTTTCACATAATATGCACTGAAACTTCGCTATCCTCACCTACAGAAGCCGTTGCTCACCAAAAGGCACCTCTGCGGAAACTTCTACACTGCACCCAACGCTAAAATAAATAACAGTATTATACTTAATAAGCAGTCCTATGCATCCTATGCATATTTCCTATTATTAGAATCAAAACAAAGCTAATTCACATATCTAGATGTTCATTCTTTTTTCTTAATGTGTCAATGTCCTCTATTCTTCTTTCTACACCTTGCTGCTACCAAAACTCAAGTTCACCAAGCATTCTCATTATCATTAACAATAAAAATCATTCACAACTTCTCTTCTGATCTTAAGATCTTTCAACAACATCTTTTTTCTATAAAGAAAAACATCAGTCTTTTAAAGACTGAGTGAGAAATCTATTAATTTTATGTTAACAATGTCTATAGACTGAGTGTAAAGTCAGGTTGAGTTCAAAAAGGCCACCTATAACTCTGTAAAAACCTGACCTGACCTGCAAATCAGGTTATTACTAACTCTATGTGCACTAGGCCAAATTGAGACATTAGGGCATCATTTTTAGGGCTAAGTCATGTGATTATAAATTACATAAAATCATAATATTAGCCCTAACCCTTACAAATAATACATCACAAAACTGAACTTTGTAATCTATTTTTTGCGTTTCTTTCGCGGGCACTAATGTCATATATGAAATCTAAAACCCACACACTCAGCCATTATGTCTGATTATTAAATAGAATGAATATTACTGTAAAGAGAAAGAAAATTAAATATTATTGTTGTTAACTGTATATAAAGAAGAATTAAGAATCAAAGAAGCACACTGTTACTTATTAATAGTGAATGAAGTCTTTTTGCACAGCAATTAATTGTGAAATGAAGATGTGAATAATGATTTAAAGAGAGAAAGATACAGTAAAAATAACAAAATTAAATTACTGTTAAAAACACTGTCACTTTTTAAACAAATTAAACTGAATTAAATGAAACTTTATTTGTCATTTTCTTACTATTAATAAAATAATTAAAGATTATAAAGTCACTGCTATCTTAAAAAATCTGTTAGCTGTAAATTGATTAAAGAAATATACATTATTAAAAAAGACAGAAAATCATTAATTAAATTTAAAGAACTGTTATAATGCTGAGATTACTTATAAGAAGTAGAACTTAAATATACAATAATGAGAAGATTTAAAAAAGAGTAAAAGACTTTACTGATTCATGCAACTGCATAAAAGACTTAAATGATAGTTGACTCAAAAAAAAGACTTAAATAAACTTTACTTTAACATTAATTCTTTATCTATAGTAAACACATCACTGTCATTAAGCATTTAATGTTTACATTCATTATTTAATGCATTTTAATCTCATCATCATTCATACACTTTCACCTCACTGCTGTCAACATCACATCACAATATCAGCTTTATTAAAGCTGTCTACTTCTTTAAAGAATACAGTCTTTCTCAATTGACAGACTCTGTACAAGATTATAAATAATTAATTTATTAAAAATAAGTAAGTTCTGTTTCTACATCAACTACTATGTTAATTGATACTTTCTCTCTTAAATTTGCATTCAAAACATCAATAAAGTGCTTAATACACATCATATATGAATGCTGTGTATCAATCTGCATATAAAGAATGCAGACAAGTCTAAAGAACAGAGTGATGATTATATTGATATTGAAGAAGATATATATCTATATTGAAGCAGATATACAGAAGTAAATAGTCTTCTGCAGTCAGAGCTGAGTATAAAAGACTGCTTTGAGATATTTATATATTATGAAAACTATTAAATCTTATAATATTATAAATTGTCTATAAATTCACTTTAAGAAGACAGTGAGCTACAAGATAGCTCAGCAGATCAGATAAGAACTTTTAGATAGTGATTTAAAAGCTTAACAGTATAGCTTTCAGCTATTATCAGTTTATATATAGAAGCTATGTCTACAGACTTCTAAAATGTACATAAATCTTATAATTAATTTAATGACTGATGAGTTTTCTTTTCTTTTATTATTAAATTAATTACTACTTACAGACAACTTCAGACACTGTTTTGTGTGCTTAATATAATTTAATTATTTCTTTTAATAATGCTGTCTCTTTCTTGTTGTAAACAACATCTTTTTAAAAGCTTACTTTGTGCAGACCTTACTGCTGACAATTATAATTAATGTAAATGAAAGAAACTTGCTTCTTATTTAAGCAGTGATGAAAAGCAAGTCTTAAAACTTATAAAAATACTTTTTTTTACATTTGTAATGAGCAATTTCAGAGACACAGAACTGTACTTTGATGTTAAATTGAAATAAAGAATTATTATAAATAGATGTGCTGCTGAGTTCTTAAGTAATGAAAGCTTATTGCTGTCATTACTTAAGTAAAAACTTCTTAAAGAAAGCAGAAAAAATATTGAGATTCTGTTTCTGAGTTATTGCTCAGACAAAAACAGTGAAAGTCTTTAAGATAAAGATGAGAAAGCTGTAAGAAATTAAATTAGCTATAGAAGACTGACTTTAACAAATAGTAAGTGCTTCTTTTTTAAAAAGTGTTTTATTAACTGTTCTTATTGCTTAAAATTCACAACTTTAAGTTATTACTTACTTTTTTGATCATCATTACAGTCACAACACATTAAACATCATCAAGTCTGTCAACAAGACTCTGAAACTTAACTGTAAGCTTTTAATTATTGAGCTTCTGAATGTTATATGACATAGAATGATGAAGGCAAGATATAAATGACTAAAAGTCATAAATATCTTATTTTAAAACATCTTATACACTTTTTTCTGTGCAGAACACATTCTAAAGACACAGCAATGAGCTTAAAGTAATTAAGTAAGTCAGTTTTTATACTATTGATTATGTTAATTACTCTATTTACATAGATACAGATGAAATCCCTTATTAAGAAATGTATAATTTAGTTAAACAGCTCAATCTTTATAATTAATCTACAGACTTAAATCTGCTTCTGTTATCATTATTAAAAGAATGATATACTTTGTAATTACATCATAATCTGTATCTTTGTTTTAAATCAATTTCTTAATCTTTATCTCTTTCTCATTCTCTCAGTAACAGTCTAAACTGCTATTTATTTTAAGCTGATAACAGCTATTAATGTCAGCAATCTTCATTTTATTAACAACATAAAGTGTAACTCTTCACACATTTATGTGTCTCACAGAAGATCTAAGAAGAAACAGATTCAAATGAAGAATATATGTGCTTTACATGAACTGTATTAGAATGATTTAAGAAACATTGATGAAAATTTAAGACTAAAAAATGCAGTTCATTGCTGCAGCACATGTCATCAAATAAAACATAATGTCTTTACATGCTGTAGATTACATAATTAGTAAATAGAAGCAATTTAAATACATAAATATCTATTGTTTATTTGTTTATTTACTATTCTAATGTTTATTTACATTTTGATGCATCAACACATTCTAAGACACAAAGACTATTTAAGTTAGCACTTAGCATTGAGTTTATTCAAGTCTTTTTTATAGACTAACTATCATTCAAGTCTTTTATGCAGTCACATGAATCAGTGAAGTCTTTTACTCTTTAAAGAAATGATAGAAGCAGCAATAAGAGACAGTAATGTAACTGAAAAAGAAAAATTAATATGTAAATAATATAAAGATAAGTTACTTTTTATTTTACAGCAACTATTAATAATTACTTTTTAGACAGTTTGAGCTTGCAACAGTGAGTTATTTAATAAATTAATATTTATTTATTTATTCTGTCTATGAATTCTCTGTTAATGAGAACATTTTGTTGTCATGAACTTGATGCACAACATAAATTAAATGTTATGATTATTGTATAACTTTATAATTTAAAATAAATAAAAAAACTAAGTATTTAAAATGCATATTTTAACTGTACAGAAGAACAGCAACATCATTATTGTAGAACTGTATTAAATAAATAATTTTTTTATATTTTTTTTTTTCATTATTACTATTATTAATTGCTTATTTCTACTTCTAGATTAAAGCATAATGTTAACATTACTGACATCTTTGCTACATGCTTACAGATAACTTCATTAACAAATAATATATTATTTAAAAGATATTTTCTGATCTTAAAACTGATAAACAGAAAATTAATTATTTTCTTTATAAAATTTATTTTCTTTACATCATTTAAAAAGCTTTTGTCAACAAAATTAATTTAAAAGCACATAAATATCTTCTTATTACATTATATCATTAGAAAACTTCAGTTAAGTATAAAAAATCAATAAATATAGTTATTGATGCTGTTTTAAAGTGATAATGAGTTTACATTAAAAAGAAATAATGAAATATGTAAAGAAACTGAGCAAACTACATATATTATTATAGTAATTTTCTTTTTTAAATTCTGTCTATAAATGCAGTAAAGAGCTGATATGCTTTCTTAAAATATAATGTTAAAGTAAAGATGATTAAGTAATTATTTTATAATATTATTGAGCATTTAGTAAACATTGCAGTGCAGTAAGATAGAAAAGTGAACAAAAAAGAAATTAAATTTTAAATAAAACATTTTATAAATATTATTTTTTAATTAAAAATAAGAAAGCTTTCTTATTTTGTATAAGTTTTTATTTTATAAAAGAAGACAATAAGCATATAATTAATGATTAATGAAATGAATTTTTAATTGTTAAAAAATAATATTAAATTATTAATTATAACTATTTTTTCTTTTA
>JAABUJ010002810.1_pt1 | contig 20623 bp, 22 predicted proteins | sample 5559131 | NCBI WGS metagenome assembly JAABUJ01 (sample SAMN10711875, study PRJNA513366) | rock metagenome | isolation source: Antarctica rocks | place: Antarctica: Victoria Land, Mt New Zealand nord | collected 2016-01-07 | reverse complement strand
CAAAGTTCGCGCCCACCTACCTACACGGATGACATTTACCCGAACTTTTCTTCAGCGACCTTCCCGCCGGGCGCTTCCGACGTCAGCCGATAGCGAGGGCTGGTACCTGAGTGGTTACCTTTAGTCAGCCGAGCCAGCTTCTTAGCGGCTCCGTTAATGCCTACCTGCTTGTTGACCTCGTTCACGTACTTGATGTGCTCGGTGGGCGCCGACTCAAGCCACTGTCCCTCGATCACGTTGGGAATATCATAGAGCGCCGCATCACCCGAGTTCTTACGGAAGCCAGGGATGATCTCCCAGGTCTCCTTGCCTCCGTTGAACAGGACACGCACAGCTGGACGGCTGATCTTGACCGTCGTCTTGGGAAAGCTGTCACTGAGCGCTTTCTTGACCCAGTTGAGGGCTGTCGTCGATGCCCCCGGCTTTGGGCCAAGGCTCACCAACAGGTCAACGTCACAGAAGCTGCGGACGCCAGTCCCGTGGTTGAAGGAGCCCGACTCCCGGAACATTTTCACGTCGAGTGCATTGTTGAGCGATGCCTCGACGCTGTCGCGGTGCTTCGCCTTGGCATCGCGCTGGCTCGGCAGCGGCGTGAGGTTCTCCAGGAACTTGTCGAAGCCCTGTGCGACAGACAGCGCCATCTAGCTGCTCCCTTGTTTATCGGCAACGTACCCCTGGCCGCCTTCACCCTCGATGTTGCGCTTAGCCTTCTTGTAGGCGCGCCGGTTGGGTGCTTCGGCAGTCTTGTTCTGCTCGCCACGTCGGGCAGTCAGCTCGGCCAACTGCTGTCTGGCGTCCTCCAGCTCCAGGTGCGGCAGGTCAATCTCGCGGCATTGCCGAGCCGCCGTCTGAATCTCCAGGTAGGCGTTGGCCGCTGAGGCTGCCTGGTTCATGTGGTGTGAGGCGTTGATCGTGGTGAGGATGGCACCAAGGCCCGCTGCAGCGATGGCCAGGATGCCGGCTGTCACGCGTCCGGCGGTCGCTGCCAGTGCAGTGGCACCGGACGCTGCCGCCAAAATGCTTCCAGGGATGCCGAGGGCGTAGTTGAGGCTCCTCCACTGCTTCGTCTGTTCGAACTGACCCTGAGAGCTGTACATGGCGCTCTCCTCCAAGCGCAGCAGCTCGACTTCAATCGCTTTTCGGCGCTGGGGCTCCTCGAGGAAGTCGTCAGACACGGTGCCAAGCGTAGAGGAAGGGGTGTGACAGCGACCGGATGCGGCCACAGCCATCGCCTGGACGTCACGAGGTCGGAGACGAGGCTGCACGTTGACTAAACGCTCCGGCCAGCGTCCTGACTGGTGCAGTGACGTATTCAACAGGGACGGGTTCCCCGTCACCTGAGGGTGGCTGGGGGGGGGCGGGGGGTGGCGACTCTGCTCTCTAGGAGCCAGGCGACCGCGCCTTGAGGCTGGGGTCGCTGCGCTTGGACGAGGTGCCCCAGCGCCGGGTGGTGGAGCTGGCCCGCTGGGGCATGGCCGGGCAAGGTGTCAGCGTTGCGGCACCACCCGTACTCCCGCATCGACGCCATCCCCGACCCACCCAGCCTGACCGACCTGCGGTGGCGCTGTGAGGCCATGCTGCCCCGCGTCGACATCGGCGAGCTGATCCTGGAGGTGATGAGTTGGGAACCAAGGTTCGTAGGCGTTCAGGGCGGCCTCGGGCGGCCAGAGCCGCTTCGCTGACGTGCATCTCAGCGTCGCTGCTGCCCTCACCGCCCAGGCACTCAACGTCGGCTACACCCCAGTCATTTCCCCGGGGTGGCAGCGCTGACCCGGGGCTGGAGGTGGCGGTAGATGGTGGGCCGGGACACCGCGAACTCCGCCGCGATCTTGGCCACGGTGTGAGCCCGGCGCCCGTCGGGGCTCTTCTCCTCGTACATGGCCTGGGCGATCTCCGCCTGGCGGGGGGTGAGCTTCCGGCGCTGGCCGCCGGTGCGGCCACGGGCCCGGGCCGTCTCCAGGCCGTCCCGAGTGCGCTCGGACATCAAGGCGTGCTCGAACTCGGCGATGGCCCCGAGGATGTGGAAGAACATCCGGCCGAGGGCGGTGGAGGTGTCGATGCCCTGGTCCACCACCACCAGGTCGATCCCACGGGCCTGCAGCTCTTTGGACAGGGGGTCTCCGGGGTAAACGTGCCAAAACGGAACGGAACGCTTCTACTAACAGTGTTAGGTCACGGCGTGGCCCTTGGCGACGAAAAGGCTGGTCAGCGGGCCCATGTGGCCCGTCGTTGGGACTTCCACTGTCCGTTAGACCGACCGGCGGTCAGGTGACGCTGCCTGCGGTCGTGGGGTCTCCGCCTGTTGGTGGAAGCGGGACTTGGGGCTTCCGTACTCCTCTGGGCCGCGTTAGTGGCAGTGCAGAGGCGTTCGGCTGCCTCTAATGGACATTAGGCGCCGTACTCCTTGCCGCTTTGGCACGTTTACCCCGGAGACGCCGTGTCACCAGCCGCAAAGTAGAACTGGAGATGGAGCGTGGCTCGAATGCACACTCCCGCACCTCCAGGCGGCGATGACGCTCAGAGGCCTTCCCACTCAACCATAAGCTGTATTGTCGATGCCGCACGATCGGCCCCAATGGCTTCGGTCCCGGGCATAGCGCCCCAGGTTGGCACGGGGCGTCGCCCGCTTGTCACCTCGGGGTTAGATCGCGCTGGTCGGGCTCAACCGGTTCCGTTGTCGGCTGAAGGGCTGTTTTGGTTGGGTCCGCCGGTGTCACTGGGCGGTTCGGTCGATTGCGGGGCGGGAGGTGGTGTGGTCGGGGGGTTCTGGGAGAGCTCGTCGGGCGGCGGGGTTTGCGGTCCTGCCGTACCCTGATTGGCGTTGCCGGGGACACTGCTGCTGGTGCCACTGCTGTCGCCAGGGGTGTCGTTGTTGTGTTGGCCACCGTTTCCTGGGTTACCCGGGACCGGCTCGTCACGGGCTGTCCCGCTGCCCCCGCCTGAGGGTCCAAGCGGTGCGCTGGGCGGCGCTGAAGGGTTCAGGCCGGTTTGCTCCTGGTGCTGGTTTGCGTCCTGTCCGTCGGTCTGGCCGGCCGCTTGGAGCAGCTCGGATGTCTGGTGTTCAATCTGACTTTTCTCGTCGGGTTCGAGATGGGCGAGTCGGGTGCGCAGCTGGCGGGCGGCTTGGTCTACCTGCGTCGGGTCGTGGTGGGCCAAGGCGTCTTTCAGGCGGTCGGCGGCGTGGCGGGTGTCGGCTACGGCTACCGAGTCGACGGGAAGGCCTACCCCGTGTGCCACGACCCGAGCCGGCCGGGGCAGCGGCGCCCCGGTGAGGGCATAGGCGGTGATCGAGCCGGCCAATATGGTGGCGAAGACGGCGGCCACGGCGGTGACTCGAGGGTGCCGCCTGGTCGGGCGACGTTGAGGACGGCCGGTTTCGATGGCCTGCCGGAGCGCGTAGAGGCCGGCCGGGGGCGGTTCGACCGGCTCGGCCGCAAACGCTCGGCTGAGCCGTTCGAGGAGTTCGTTGTCGGTCATTAACTCTCGTCCAGTAGTTGGCGCAGGTGGGCAAGGGCCCGGCTTTGGGCGCTGCGCACCGCCCCGGGGCGTTTGCCCAGCACGCGGCCCACGTCTTCGGCGGACAGCCCGGCGATCACCCTGAGCTCCAGGAGTTGACGATCCGAGCCACTGAGGCGGGCGAAGGCGGCCCGGACCTCGCTGTGCTCGTCAGCCCGGACGAGATCGTCACCGGCCCGGTCCGGTTCCACACCGGCGCCGGTGTCGCGGCCGCGCCGGGCGTGACGGCGGTGGTGGTCGGCGCACACACGCCGGAGTATCCCGAACAGCCAGGCATCGAAACCGACGGCCTGCCACCGGTACCGTCCGATTCCGGCCACGGCCCGGACCATGGTCTCGCTGACTAGGTCGTCGGCGACGTCGTAGCCGACCCGCGTGGCGGCGTAGACTCGCAGCCGGGGATAGGCGTGGCGGTATAGGTCGATCCAGGCGTCTGCGTCGCCGTCCTGGGCCCGTTCCACCAGGCGGCGCTGCTGCTCGGAATCCACGAATACCTCTATATCGGTGTTGTGACCGCAGTGTCACACACCGATTTCCCGATCCGCCTATCGGCCTGTGACGAGGAGCGGTGCGGAATCCTGAACGTGAAGTAGTGGCTGGTTGATCTTGGGTGGGCCTCCGAGAGGGTGAGGGTAGTGGGCGGGGAGCAGGGGTCCAACAAACGGTCGTTTCTGAGACGACGGTCACCAAGCGGTCGGAAGACCTCTTCGGCGCGTTCACAAGCCGTGTCCGCAATCATCGTCTCGGAACGGCTGACGATGCCCTTTGTTGGACGCTTGGCCATCGCGGCGCTGCGTCAAGCCCGACCCAGGGCGGTCACCAGGCGCAACGCGGTCAGGGGGTGGACCCTGAGCGGACCCACTTTGTCCACCAGGCAGCTATCCAGCCCGACCACGACCGGGACCCCCCTCCGTTCAGGATCCTGCGCAGGTCCTCGTCACAGGCCCTATCGACCGAACGCCCACCTCCCTTGAGGGGACGGCCGCAGCGGAAAATCCGCAAGAAGTTTGTGACACAGGCGGCTCTGGACCGATGTCTTTGGCAGAACGTCCGAGCGTGGGCGCCACAATAGGAGATCCAACTCGAATGGCACGCAAGCATCAGGCAGTTCTCGCAACGTGTCGGTGTGGGGCGGACGAAAGGCTCATGACCCCAATCACCGGGTACGCGCTGGCGGATGGCGTGGCGACCGCGCCACCAATCCGGGAGGGCATTCGACCGTGACCTCCCGGATCGCGGTGGTGGGCAATGGGTATGTCGGCACTGTCGTGGCGGCGTGCTTCGCCCATGTCGGCCATCAGGTGGTCGGCCTGGAGGCCGATGACGCCAAGCTGGCCCGGCTCCGCCAGGGCCAGGCCCCGTTTTTCGAGTCCGGCCTGGACGACTTGCTCGCCCAAGGCATACGCACCGGCGCTTTGAGCTTCACCGCCGATCCTTCCGAGGCGGTCGGCGACTGCGACGCGGTGTTCCTGTGTGTGGGCACCCCGCCGGGTGCCGACGGTCGCCCCGATATGGGCGCGACCTACGAGGCGGCCACCGCGGTGGGCGGGGCCATGCGAGGCCGCCACGTGGTGGTGACCAAGAGCACGGTGCCCATCGGCAGCGGCCGGTGGCTGAGCTCGATCATCGAAGATGCCATCTCGGCGCACGGGTCAGCCGAGCCGTCGTTCTCGGTGGTTTCCAACCCGGAATTCCTTCGCCAGGGCTCGGCGATCGCCGACTTCTTGCACCCTGAACGGCTGGTCATCGGCGGTGATGACCCGGCGGCGCTCGACCTTGTCGCCAACATGTACGCCCCAATCGTGACTCAGGCCTTCGCCGGTGGCAACGGTCACCGGCCGCCGCTGGTGCGTACCAACCTGGCCACCGCCGAGACTATCAAGTACGCATCCAACGCCTTCTTGGCCACCAAGATCAGCTTCGCCAACGAACTGGCCAACATCTGCGAGCGGGTCGGTGCCGACATCGCCGACGTGGTCACCGCCATGGGGCTCGATCCCCGCATTGGGAGCCGGTACCTCGACGCTGGGGTGGGTTGGGGCGGATCGTGCTTCGGCAAGGACCTGGCCGCCCTGGTGGCCACCGCCGAGGAGTACGGCTACGAAACCGCCATCTTGAAAGCGGCGATGGCGGTGAACGCCCGGCAGCGGACCTGGGTGGTCGAGAAGCTCCAGGCCCACCTCAAGTCGCTGCGAGGACGGCGGGTAGGGATCTTGGGGTTGGCGTTCAAGCCGGGCACCGACGACCTGCGCGACGCCCCGGCGATCGACATCATCGCCCGCCTGGCGGCCTTCGGAGCCCTGGTGAGTGCGCATGACCCGGTCGTGAAGCACCTACCCAGCCTGGGCGGGGTCCGCATGGTCGACGACCCCCAGGCGGTGGCCGACCGGGCCGACGCGGTCGTGTTGTTGACCGAGTGGCCGCAGTACCTGGCCCTCGATCTCGGAGGGCTGCGGGAGCGGATGCGAGGCGAGGTGTTCATCGACGGTCGCAACATGTTTGATCCCGCCACCGTCGCCGACGCCGGCTTGGTCTATGAAGGTGTCGGCCGAGGCCAGGACCGCCGGCGCGTGGACGCCCGCACGTGACCTCCCGGTCGCAGGCAACGGCCAACATCGGGCGCCCGACGTCGAACCCTCCTGGGTGCGGGGCGATTGCCGCTCGTTCGTTGCCCGTCCCGACACCGGACGCAGTACAGACAACCTTCGCATCGGTTTCACGGTCTGGAAACCGGGTGGCGGTTTCTGCGATCGATCATGCAGGCACTGTTCTGCGGCAACCGCGTCGGTTCGTCAAGCGGTAGGCGTCCCCCATTCCCGCTTCTCTTGTTCGTTTAGGAGGATGATTGTGGCTGACCATTATCTGGTGACCGGCGCGGCTGGGTTCATCGGCTCGCATCTGTGTGAGCGACTGCTCGCCGACGGCCATCATGTGCGGGGGGTTGATCGATTCTCCCCGTACTACGACCGTGCTGCCAAAGAGGCCAACCTGGCGTTGAGCAGGACATGTGACACCTTCGAGTTGCTCGAAGCCGACCTGGCCAAGACCGATATGGGCGCTTTGTTGGCCGACGTAGACGGGGTGTTCCACCTAGCGGCCCAGCCCGGCGTCCGAGCCAGCTGGGGCGAAGGGTTCGTCGACTACGTGCACGACAACGTGGTCGCCACCCAGAAGTTGCTGGAGGCGCTGTGCGGCCAACGTATCCCACTGGTGCTGGCATCGTCGTCGTCGGTGTACGGCGACGCCGAGAACCTGCCGGTGTCCGAGGTCGGCGCCGGGCTGCTGCCGGTTTCCCCCTATGGGCTGACAAAGCTGGCCATCGAGCATCTGGCCCGGATCTACGTCGCCCAGCACGGGGTCCACGCGGTGGCGCTGCGCTATTTCACGGTGTACGGGCCCCGCCAGCGGCCCGACATGGCATTCACTCGTTTCGTCCGGGCCGCGCTGGCCGGTGAGACGTTGCGGATTCTCGGCGACGGTGAGCAGTCCCGGGATTTCAGTTTCGTCGCCGACGTGGTCGAGGCCACCATTGCCGCCCTGGGCGCCCCGGCGGGGCGGGTCTACAACATCGGCGGCGGCGAGCCGACAACGCTCAACGCCGTGCTCGCCACCATCGCCGGCTTGGTCGACCGGCCCGTCACCGTCGCCCGGGAGGCCCAGGCGCTGGGCGATGTTCGCCACACCTGGGCCGACACCACCCGGGCCCGACGAGAGCTGGGCTGGGCGCCTCGGACCTGTCTTCGCGACGGGCTGGCCGCCCAGGTGGCCTGGCTTTCCTCCGGGGAGCAGAGCCCGGCGCTCAACGCTTTCGATCCGGTGACGGCATCATGAACGGGCGGCGGCCGAGGGTGCTCACCTACTCCCACGATGGGTTCGGCCTGGGCCATCTTCGGCGCAACCTCCGCCTGGTCGGGTCTCTCGTCACCGAACTTCCCGAGGCCGCGGTGCTCATGGTGACCGGCAGCCCGGCCTCGCAAAGCTTCGCTTTCCCGGCGAATGTCGACAACTTGAAGCTGCCCTCGCTAGGCAAGGTCACCAACGACCACCACGTGTCACGCCGGCTCGGGCTGGACCGTGAAGAGGTGACGGCCTTGCGGTCGGCGCTGATGGTGGCGGCCGTCGAGCAGTTCCAGCCCGACCTGGTGCTGGTCGACTTCTACCCCCTGGGCGTCAACCGAGAATTGGAGGCCGCCCTCGGCCGGATCCGGATATTGCGCCCGTCGACGCCGGTGGTGCTGGGCTGGCGCGACATCCTCGACGATCCCGCCCAGGTGAGGCGAGATTGGGTCGACACCGGCCAGATCGACGGCCTCGAACGGCTTTTCGACCAGGTCTTGGTGTACGGCAGCCAGGACATCTATGACCCCATCGTCGAATACTCGCTGCCGCCCGCCGTGGCGGCCCGCACGGCATTCACAGGCTACCTGCTCGACCACCGGGTCCCGGCCTGCCCTCCTCGCTCCGGCACAGAGCGGACGGTGGTGTGCACCCTGGGCGGGGGCGAGGATGGCAGCCTCGTCGCCTGGGCATTCCTCGACGCCATGAGCCATCTGGGCGGAGAGGGGTGGACGGGCGCGCTGGTGACCGGCCCCCTCATGCCCCCGGCGGAATATCAGGCCCTGGCGCAAGCCTCGACGCAGGGCGGCGTCGCCTGCGCCGCCTTCGTCGAGGACATGGCCGGCCTGCTCACCAGCGCCGACGCCGTAGTCGCCATGGGCGGCTACAACACCGTGTGCGAGCTCTTGGCGGCCGCCGTACCGGCGGTCGTGGTGCCACGCATCGCGCCCCGCCAGGAACAGCTGCTGCGGGCCACTCACCTTGCCCGACGGGGCCTGGTGCACCTGGAGCGCCCTGACACGCTGTGCGGTGAGCGGTTGGCTGCGGCGGTGGTCCGGCAGGCGGCTGTGGGTCGCGAGGAGATCCGGCGCCGGCTGGCCGCCAGCCTGGACACCGACGGGTTGCGCACCGCCGCGTCGGCCCTCGCCGCGACCCTGACCCCCCGTCTCATACCGGCGTGACCGATACCGCAGAGCAGTCGGGCCCGCACGTGGCGTTTCTCGTCAAGCGCTTCCCCCGCCTGTCGGAGACGTTCATACTCAACGAGTTCCTCGAGTTGCGCCGCCAAGGCCTGCCGCTGCGCCTGCTGGCCATCATGGACCCGACCGAGCCGCACATCCAGCCCGAAGCCGTCGCCTTGGTCCCCGAGATCACATACCTGCGCGGCCCGTCGCTGTGGCCGCTGCTACCCCGTCTGCTGGCAATCGCATGGCGCTACCGGCGAGGCACGGCGTCGGCGCTCGCCTGGGTCATTCCCCGGCACCGGCTGGCGTCGTGGCGGCGGCTGGCTGAGGCCCTGGTCCTGGTCGACGAGCTCGAAGGCCACGCCGTCCACCTCCACGTCCACTGGGCCCACGCCCCGGCCGCCACTGCGTTCTTGGCCCACCGCATAGCCGGGATTCCCTGGAGCCTGACCACCCACGCCAAGGACCTGTACACCGTGCCGGCCTCCAGCATCGCCGACCGCTGCGCCCAGGCCGTCTTCGTCGCCACCTGCACCGCAGCCAACGCCGCCTACCTGACCAGGGTGATCGGTGTCGACCCGGCCAAGGTCGTCCTCTGCCGCCACGGTGTGCGCCTGGACCGGTTCGACGCAACCGACTGGCGGCCCGAGCCGGGCCGGGTGCTCAGCGTGGGCCGCCTGGTGGCCAAGAAGGGCTTCGCCACCCTGATCGAAGCCTGCGGTCTCCTCGCAGCCCGGGGCGTGGACTTCCGGCTGGACATCATCGGCGACGGACCACTGGCTCCGACGCTGCGGGACCAGGTAGCGGCCCGCGGTCTGGACGACCGCGTCGCGTTCCACCGCGCCCGACCGCAGCCGGAACTCGTCGAGTTCTACCGTCGGGCCGCGGTGTTCGCTTTGGCGCCGGCGGTGCAAGCCGACGGGGACCGCGACGGGGTCCCCAACGTCATCTTGGAAGCGATGGCCTGCGGGGTGCCAGTCGTGGCGTCGACCATCTCCGGCATCCCGGAGGTGGTCGATCACAACCGCACCGGGCTGCTGGTGCCCCCCGGTGACACCACCGCCCTGGCGGCCGCCCTCGAACGCCTCCTCGGTGATCCCGCCGCCGCCCAGACCCTCGGCGCCGCTGGCGCCGACTCGGTACGCGCCTCGTTCGACCTGGCGGGATGCGTCGCTTCAGTCGCAGACCTGTTACGAGCCCAGCTCGACGCGGTCGCCGGAGCCACTTTCGCCGGGCCCGGCTGGCCGGACGGGCATCCGGACCCTGCCGAACTGGTGCCATGAGGATCGTCTACGTCTGCGCCGATCCCGGCATCCCCGTGCTCGGCGGCAAAGGGGCTTCGGTGCACGTGCGTAGCGTCACGACCGAACTGGCCCGCCGGGGCCATGACGTCATTGTCGCCTGCGCCGCCCTCGGCTCGGGGAACCCACCGCCGATCGTCGAGGACCTCGTCGTGGTTGACGGTAGCGCTCGCCATCAAGAGGAACTGTTAGGGCAACTGATGGCAGATCATGCCGCCGATGCCGTCATCGAACGGTACAGCCTCGGTTGCGGTCCGGCCCGGCGGGCCAGCGCCGCGCTCGGAGTGCCGCTGGTGCTGGAGGTGAATGCGCCCTTGGTGCTGGAAGCGGCCCGCCATCGCGGCCTCGGTGATGTCGAGCGGTGGCTGGCCTATGAACTCGATGTGTTCGCCTCGGCCGACGCCATCGGCGTGGTCTCAACCGCCCTGGCCGCCTATGTCTCGAAACTGGCCGCCAAAGCCGCCCCGTGCTGGGTACCCAATGGTGTCGACCCCACGCCGTTCGAGCGGGCCGTCCCCGCCGACCTGCGCCTCCCGACCGGAGCGGTCGCCATCGGGTTCGCGGGCAGTATGAAGACCTGGCATGGCGTCGCCGATCTCGTCGACGCCATGCGCCGGTTGGGCCCCGCCAGCCCAGCGCATCTGGTCCTGATCGGCTCGGGACCCGAGGCCGACACTGTGGCGCAACAGGTCGCGCGGCAGGGAATCGGCGACCGGGTGCACCTCGTTGGGCAGGTCGCCCACCACCAGGTGCCGTCCCTCCTGGCCGCCCTCGACATCGGCGTGGCGCCCTACGCTGCCGCTACGGAATTCTATTTTTCTCCGCTCAAGGTGCTCGAGTATCTCGCCGCCGGGCTCCCCGTGGTCTGTCCCGCCTTGGGCGACCTGCCCGACCTGGTCGGCGACGCCGGCGTGCTCTATCGGCCCGGCGATGTCGACGACCTCGCCCGGGCCCTGTCCTCGCTGGTCGACGACGCGGGCGCCCGGCGCGCCGCCAGCCGGGGGGCCCAGGCCAAGGCACGTCGCTGGACCTGGGACGCCAACGCCAACGCCTACGAGAACCTGGCCGCGGCGGCGATCTCGGACCGGACCGGACAGAATGCCCTGCGCTCGGGCTCGACCCCCGTCGGCTCGACCCCGAGCGCGTTGGCCCCAAGCCGCCTGGCCCCAACCGGTGGAGAGCGATAGCCGTGGTGGCCATCTGGCGGACCCTGTGGCCGTACAGCAGGCGCCGGCACCGGCGCCTGCTGATCGCCGCCGTGGCTGCTATGGCGGGCGAGGTGGTCACCGGCCTGGCCGCTCCGTGGCCGCTCAAGTTCGTGCTGGACGCGGTGCTGTTGACCCGAGCCGGCGGCAAGACCCACCTGCGGGCCAGCCTCGACGGCCACGCCATCGAGATACTGCTCATTGTGTCCGGGGCAGCGCTGACCATCGCGGCACTCGACGCCTACCTGACCTACTTCGATGACCGCACCACGACCATCGCCGCCCAGAGGTCCATCGACGAGTTGCGCCGGGCGTTGTTCTCCCACCTGCAACGCCTTTCGCTGTCGTTCCACGCCGGCGTCGAGACCCAACTCGGCGACCTCCTGTCCCGGCTGAACGGCGACATCCAGGCCCTCCAGGACCTGGCCGCAGGCGGCGTCTCGAACATGGTCACCAACGGTCTCGGGATCGTGGCCGCGGTGGGGGTGATGGCCTGGCTCGACTGGCGGCTGGCGCTGGTCGCGGTCGCCTTTATCGTGCCCATGTATGTCGTCGCCCAGCGGACGATGACCCGGATGCGGGTGGCCATGCGCACCGCCCGCCACCAGGAGGGACGGGTCGGTGCCGTGCTCTCCGAGGCCCTCTCGGCGGTAAAGCTCGTCCAGGCGTTCGGGCGGGAAGAGTACGAGGAACAGCGGCTGGCTGGCGAAAGCTCCAAGAGCCTCGACGCCAGCCTCGAAGCGGCGGTATTGCAATCCCGGCTCGGGCCCGTCCTCGCCGTGCTGTCCACCGCCGGGATCGTCGCCGTTACCGTCTACGGCGCCACGCTGGTGATCGACCGCTCCCTCACCGTCGGCGAGTTGCTCATCTTCCTGACCTACCTGCGAGGTATGCAGTCGCCGATCCGCCAGCTGGCCAAACTGTCCTTCGCTGTCAGCAAAGCCACGGCCGGCGTCGAACGCATCCAGGAAGTGTTCGCCCGCCAGCCGGCCGTCGTCGAAGAGCCCAACGCCACCACCATCGGCCAGGCCACCGGGGAGGTGGAGTTCGAGGGCGTGACCTTCGGCTACCTGCCGGCACGGGCGGTGCTGCATGACTTCACGTTGCAGGTGACCCCGGGACAGGTGGTGGCTGTCGTCGGCGCCACCGGAGCCGGCAAGAGCACCCTGGTCAGCCTGCTACCGCGCTTCTACGACCCCTGGTCCGGCACGGTCCGCATTGACGGCGTCGACGTGGCTGAGCTCACCTTGGCCTCGCTGCGGGCCAACATCGCGCTGGTGTTGCAAGACACCCTCATCTTTCGAGCAACGCTGGCCGAGAACATCGCTTACGGCCGCCCGGAGGCAACCGGCGAGCAAATCCGCGCCGCGGCCGAAGCCGCAGGCGCCGATGTCGTGGCCCGCCGCCTGCCGGACGGGTACGACACCATCGTCAGCGAACGGGGTTCGTCGCTCTCCGGCGGGGAGAAGCAGAGCATCGGGATCGCCCGGGCCATGCTCAAGGATGCACCCATCGTTGTCCTCGACGAGCCGACGTCCAGCATGGACTCGGTCACCGAACGCCGGGTCATGCTCGGCATCGAGCGCCTCCTCGCCGGGCGTACCGCGTTCATCATCGCCCACCGGCTCGCCACGGTGCGCAACGCCGATCTCGTCGCCGTGCTCGACGGTGGGCGCCTGGTCGAGCTCGGCCCACCAGACGACCTGCTGGGTCGCCCGCAATCCAGGTTCGCCGAGCTGGCCCGCACCCAGGCCCTGTTCGGGGTCACCGCTCCCCGTCATCAGGACCCCGCCTCACCTGGTCGGCGCCGGCCACCTCGTGGGAAGGCTGACAACCGTTGACCGACATCTTGCCTGTGCCATTGGCCGAAACGACGAACCCGTGCCTGTTCATCGTCGGCTGCCTCCGCTCAGGCACCACGATGTTCCGCCACATAGTCGACGCCCACCCGCAGCTCGCCGTGGTCAACGGAACACAATGGCTGCCCCGCTGGTTCGAGCATCGCCGGTGGAAACCGGGGCTCGCGGACGACGGCAGGGTCAGCCAGGCCGTACTGCCCGAGCTGTTGGCCCTCGAACGCTTCAGCCGCCTCGACGTCTCAGCCGCCGAGATCGAAGGCTGGTTCGCCTCCGGTCAGCCGTTGCCTGGCTAGCGACCCTGCTGTTCGTCGCCGCTATGGCATCACCGTTGGCGTCGAGTTCGCCCTGCTCGGCGTCGGCGCGGCGATCTTGGGGCCGACCGGACTGGCCCGGTGGATACCGGTCTGGGTCTGCCTCGTCGTGGGATTGCACTTCTTTCCTCTCGCCCGGGTTCTGGCCAACCCGTCACTGCGTCCCCTGGCAGCCCTGATCACCGCCGCTGCCGCGGCGGCTCTGGTGGTCGGCTTATCCTCTACGGTGGCGCCGTCCACCATCACTGGCCCCGGGGCGGGACTGTGCCTCCTGGCCTTCGGTGTAGCCACCCTGTTGAACTGCCTGTATGCCCACGGGCAGCCCGTATCCGATCCGGCACGGGCCTGACAACGCCGGCTGGTAGGACGGCTCGCGAGCCTCCCCAGCCAGAAGTGGCCTCACTGCACGATCGGCTACTGGGGCTCTGAAGGCCACCCCAGTCAACGGAACCTCCTACGGAGGTGTCAGAAACGGCCGTTTCTGAGAAGACGGTCACAAAGCGTTCGGAAGACCTACTCGGCGCGTTCACAACCCGTGTCCGCAATCATCGTCTCGGGACGGCGGACGTTGCCCCTTTGTTGGAGGCCTGGCCATCGTGGCGCTGCGTCGAGCCTCGACATCCAGCCCCGAGCACGACGGGGACCCCCCTCCGTCTGGGCGACGGAGACCGATCCTCGGGGCGGACGGGGGTCAGGCCGTGGACCGCTCCCCGCTGCCGGCGGGCCGCCTTGAGCTGCACACACGGTTCAGGATCCTGCACGGATCCTCGTCACAGGCCCTGACTACCCACCTGGACGACGAGGGAAGTAAAAGTCGCGTTGACCAGGCAATTGCCGTGCTGGAAGCGGTGAATCGCATCCGCGCCGGTGGTCCCCATTCTCAAGCTGCCAAGAACCTCCCTGTCGAGTTGGGGAAGCTCGGGATCGCCTACCCACCGGTTTGGAGCGAGGCTTGGGATATCCTTCGGTCCCGGCTGGTGTCCTGCTTGGCGGTCCTACGAGACGAGGTTCGCCGCCAGACCAGCCTCACGGGCTCTGTGGATGAATAGGCCAAAAGAAGACTCGGCTACAACTTCGGGCTGATTATGAGGTCTGCTGAACGAAAACCTGGCCAATGAAGAAGCGAGATTTCTCCGTCCCGGCCAGAAGTATCGTTTCGTCACACCAATTTTGTCACTGATTTCGTCACGCCGAAACGAAATGTCACAGGCCCGTGCCACAGTCGACGCATGCCCCCTGACACCGACAGCACCACCACCGACACGAATCGACCGGGACGGCCCCGCCAGCATCCTGATTCGGCCGCCAGGACCCGAGCCTGGAGGCAGAGACGCCGTTCGGAGACCGCATCCCCGGCCCTGGAGGCCCCAGTCGGCCCGGAACTGGCCCAAGCCAGCCTCTCCGTGGTGCTGGACCAGCTTCGGCAGGTGGCCACCGGGGATCTGGCGACCCTGGCACAGAGGATTGAGGGAGCCGTGGCAAGCCTGGCCGACCCCGCCCAGGTGGAGGAGGCACTGGCCAAGGCCCGGACCGAGGCGGCCCGGCAGATTGCCACGGTGGAGGCCCAGATGGCTGAGGCCTGTGCCGTTGCCCGTAGGGCTGAGGACCGAATGGTGGAGGCCGAGGAGGTGACTGAGAGTGCCATTGCCCAGGTGGAGGAGCTGGAGGCCGAGAAGGAGGCCCTGAACACCCGGGTGACCCAGGCTGAGCAGGGGACGGAGGCCATCCGGCGGTTGGCCGTCCAGGAGGGGCAGCGGCTCCGGGACGAACACCAAGCCGAGATTGACCAGATCCGGGGGGAGTCTGATGTCAGGGTGGCTGAGGCGGATGAGGTTCGAGCCAGGGTGCTGGGCCAACTTGACCTGCTGGGCCAGGATTTGGAGATTGCCCAGTGCGAAGGAGCGCAGATGGTGGAGAGAGCCGTGGCCGGCCTGACCGAGCGGCTGGGTGAAAGGCATCAGGCCGACCTACAGGTAGCCCAGGCCCGGTACGAGGCCGAACTGGCCCGGTGCGAGGCCCAGTGTCACACTTCCAATCAGATTGCCCTGGAGCGCCGGTACGAGGTCGAGAGGCTGGTGCATCAGTTGGCCGCCGCTGAGCACAGACTGGCCGGTGTGACGGTGCCGGGAGAGTCGCAGGACCAGGTTGGCAATCCCGGATAGCAGCCACGCTCAGCTACGGATTGCGACCCGTGCGCCTAAGGATTGTCCCCCACGGGTCTCGCTGTCTGCGGGCCAGCGCGGGAACCACAACAAGGGCTGCAGGACGGAGCACTTTGGGAGAGCGTGCGACGACCATGGCGGTGGCGGCGAGGGCGGCAAGCACCTCGGGTCTCGACGGGCGGTGGTTCTCGCCCACCAGGCGCGCCAAGTCCCAGGCATGCACATGCCACTCGGTGGCTGCTAAAGCGGCGTGGAGCCCAGCGGTTACGGTTCACCCGGGAAAACCGTAGGGAACTTCCCAGGCCGCCGAGATCCGCTCCGCGTAGGAGCGGGCCAACATGGCGAAGGCCCCCACGCGCTCGGGGCCGGAGCTAGTCGGGAGGGCGCGGAGCGCCACCTGATTCTGGGCGTCGAGTTCGGCCATGGAAAAAGGCGGCCGCCTGTTACCGGCCAGCGCCCGGTCGAGCCACTCGTGGTACCAACGAGCCACCGCCTCCAGGTGACCAGCGAGGTCGTAGGCGGTCCAGACGCCACACGCCGGGGAATCCCAGCCTTGCTCACCGATGCGGGCGCCGGCCGCCTCGATTGCCTCCACACCTTCTCGATAGGCAGCGAGGGTGTCGCTACTTGGCCCAGTCATAGGCCCATCATCGCCCAGTTGGTGCACTCTCACACTTCCTGTTGGTGATTGGGCTGTCTGCAGCCGGGGAGGTGAACGTGTCCCCGTCAAGGCGGACCGTCGCCGAGCCGCCCAGGGCCAGCCGAGACGCCCGAGGAGTAGCGGGCCGGGCCGGTTTGCGCTATCTCTGGCTCGGGGGGTTCACTTCGACTCCCCTGAGGGGGGTTGACTTCGACTCCCCCCTTGCCACCCCTACCCCTTATAACGCCGGGCTGGCCTAACGTGTCGGGGACGCTGCAACGGGGCGTCGCTTCTGGCGGTCCCGGTCCCAATCCGACATCCGAGGACCGGGCTGGTACTCAGGCCCATCCGCCAAGTCCCCCGCCAACTCCACCAGCCGGCGCTCCCACTCCTCTAGCTGGCCGGCCCGCAGATCCTCCAGTGCCGCCCGGGCCGACAACCTGGCCCCATGCAGGGCGTCACGCCGGCCCGTGGGCTCCTTCTCGGCCCACCCATACCCCCCATAGCCACCCCGGATGTCAGACTGGCAGACGGACAGACGCGCCGCCGCCCCGGACGTGAAGTTCCGGGGCGACGAGTAAAGACCTATTGCAGGAGGTCGATGTGGGACAGGGTAGCAAGGGGCAGCGACAGGCCAAGGCCGAGAAGGGGAAGGCCGCAGGCCAATCGAAGCGAACCCGCCGACGGTTCGGCGCCCTTCGTCTACTCCCCTCGGGAAGGTGGCAGGCCAGCTACATCGGGCCGGACGGTCGGCGCCACGTGGCCGCCCGAACCTTCCCCAGCGAGGCATCCGCCGAGAAACACCTGGCGTCAGTCGAGACCCACATGGATAGCGGAGCATGGATGGACCCCCGGGCCGGACAGGTCACCTTTGCTGAGTGGGCCAAGTTGTGGCTGCGGGCCGACCCCACCAAGCGGGCCACCACCCTGGCCCGGGACGAATCGGTGCTCCGGACCCATTTCCTCCCGACGCTCGGGAGCTACAAGCTGGCAACCATCACGCCGCTGAACGTCCGTCGCTGCGTCGAGGCCATGACCGCCAAGCTGGCCCCGGCCACCGTGCGCACCAACTACGGCGTATTCAGGGCTGCCCTGTCGGCGGCGGTGGAAGCCGACCTCATCGTCCGCTCCCCCTGCCGTGGCATCAAGCTTCCCGCTGCGCAAAAACGCCAACGCCCCACCTTGACCCCCGATGAACTGGCCCATCTGGCTACCGAGCTGCCCGAACGCTACCGACTCGCCGTCTGGCTGGCCGGGGTCCTGGGGCTGCGGTGGTCAGAGGTGGCTGGCTTGCGGGTGGGCAGAGTGAACCTCCTGGCCCGGACCATCACTGTGACCGAGACCATGGCCGAGGTGGGAGGCCGACTCACCCCGGTCGCCACCACCAAGAGCCAAGCCGGATGTCGCACCCTGGTCATGCCCGAGTTCCTGGTGGCCATGATTGCCGAGCACTTAGCCAAAATGGGGCTCACGGCGGCCGACGGAGAGACCCTGATCCTTACCGGTCCCAAGGGCGGCGCACTGCGCCGGTCATTCGAGGCCCGCCACTTCCTCCCGGCCGCTCGACGAGCCGGGTTGGACAATCTCACCTTCCACGGCTTGCGCCACGTAGCCGCCAGCTTCCTAGTCGAGGACGACGAGCACCCTCGGGTCATCCAGCACCGGCTGGGACACGCCACCGCCCGCTTGTCGATGGAGCTCTACAGCCACGTCCCCGAGCCCGCGGATAGGGCGGCCGCCGAGAATCTGGAGGCCCGGTTCAGGGGTCCTAGTCGCACGCCTGTTGCACGACCGGGCTCCCAAGAGGCATAAAAGTGGTTCTGAGCAGGTGCTTTTCTGGTACTGACACTACGTTCGCAACGTAGAAGTCGGCGGTTCGAGTCCGCTCACCTCCACCGGGTAGACCCGCAGATCAGCACCGATGCGGTATCCGAAGGTCTGGTGTTCCGACACGACGCGTCATCCCTTATAGGGGCTAAGATGAAGCGTTGTAGCCGATGCCGAGACAGTCTATCCGCCCACACCTGGCGCGAGCCGCGACCCGAGATGGCTGCCCGGTGGCTCATCTGAACGGGCACTGACCTGACTACCCGGCATCTGCTCGTCGAGGAACGCGCCGACGTCGGGGGTGATGTCGTACCACTCGCCTTTGCAGCGCGATGCGCCAATACGAGCCTGTAGATCCTTCTCTGTGTACTCACCGTCGTCGTCCCACACGAGGAGGAATAATGCTCGTCGTGGCCGTGCGCGGTCTGTCGACATAGCGGTGCGTACTGCATCTATTCGCATCAGATCGGCTAGCATGGAGGCGTGACGAAAGCCATCACCGTGCGCCTCAACGAGGCCGATCACGCAGCTTTGGCTAGGCAAGCCGACCAGCTACGGGTCTCTCCGGGCACGCTGGCGCGCATGCTCGTCCACGCCGGCCTCATCGAGGACGTACCCGTGCGGCGGGACGCCCGGGCGGCCATTGCCCGGCTGGTGCAGCGCTCTCAGCAGCGACCACCGGCCGACGCAGTCACGCTGGTCAACGACGCACGCACCGCTTTGGGCTCGCACGGGTGACTGTCGTCGTCGATGCCAGCCTGATCGTTGCGCTCGTGGTCGCCGACGAACGCCAAGCGGCGGCCCAGGCTCATCTGGACGGCTGGGTGGAGTCTGGCGAGGAGCTGCACGCGCCGGCGGTGTTGCCGTACGAGGTCGCCAACGTTCTCGCACGGCTGACCTTCGACGGCGACCTGGAGGCCGACGGCATAGCCGATACGTGGTCCGACCTGGCCGCCTTGGACGTGGTGCTCCACCTGTTCGACCTCACCCAAGACGGTCCCGCCGTCGCGGCGATCACCAGGCAGCTGCGGCGCCGCCACGCCACCGACTCGACCTACATTCGCCTGGCGCAACATCTCGACACAACCGTGTGGACCCTCGACAGCCCCCTTGCCCGCAACGCGGCCGACGTCGGGCTACCCGTCAAGCTGGTCATCTGACGCTGACTGATTCCAGCGTCGTAGAGTTGGGCCGTACCGATCTAGTTAGCAGGCGCGCCGACCTGGGTAGAACAGCCGCAGCCACGATGGCGATCTGGCCGTCGAACCGATCTAGCCAAGGAGGCCCAAGCCATGGCCAGCCAGCACACTCCCGCCGATGACATCGTCTACGACCTGGTCAGCATCCAGTATCACGCCCTCAAGGGCGGCGAGCTGCACGACCGCTACATCAAAGACGCCGAGGATCACACCGATGTGGTGGACTTCCTCGACCAGGTCAGGAAGGAAGATGCCCACCGTGCCATGCGCTGTCATGAGCTCTTGGGCCAGCTGACCAAGTCCGGCATTGGCTGACGCCCCCTCCGCTGGAGTCAAGCTGGACCCACATCTGGGGCATCCCGCCTCCGGTACGTACGTAAACGCCACCGGTGACTTCAACCGGGACACCGAGTACATCAATACGAGGGTCACCGCCGATGGCCGTGATGGCTATCCGGTCCAGCCAGGACGGTACCGACTGGTAGTCAGCCGGGCCTGCCCGTGGGCCAATCGCGCCATCATCGTGCGACGCCTACTGGGACTCGAGAGTGTCTTGTCGATGGCAGTGACCGGGCCCACCCATGACCAGCGAAGCTGGACCTTTGACCTGGATCCCGACGGACGCGATCCAGTGCTGGGGATCGAGCGAATCCAAGAGGCGTACCTCGCCCGCTTCCCGACTTACGACCGTGGCATCACCGTCCCGGCCATGGTCGAGATCGCCACTGGGCAGGTGGTGACCAACGATTACGCCCAGATGACACTCGACCTGTCGACCGAATGGCAGGAGTACCACCGGCCAGGTGCGTCCGACCTCTATCCCCGGGATCGTCGGGACGAGATCGATGAGATGGCTGAGCTCGTCTTTGGGGACGTCAACAATGGCGTCTACCGGTGCGGCTTCGCCGGGACCCAAAGGGCGTACGGTCGGGCCTACCAACGTCTCTTTGACCGACTCGACTGGCTCTCGGAGCGACTGGCCCACCAGCGTTACCTGGTTGGTGACACCATCACCGAGGCCGACGTCCGCTTATTCACCACTCTGGCCAGGTTCGATGCCGTGTACCACGGCCACTTCAAATGCAATCGTCACAAGCTGTCAGAGCTCCCGATTCTCTGGGCTTATGCACGAGATCTGTTCCAGACTCCCGGCTTTGGGGACACCATCGACTTCGATCACATCAAGCGCCACTACTACATGGTCCACACGGACATCAATCCGACCCGCATCGTGCCGGCAGGCCCAGACCTGAGAGGATGGCTCGTGCCCCACGAACGGGAGCACCTCAAGGGTCGGCCCTTTGGCGATGGCAGCCCACCGGGGCCCCCTTCACCCGACGAAGTCGTGCCGGCGGACCACAGTCCGCTCGTCCACTTGGCGGTCGATGGCAACGACCCGCGTCCCTCCAACGCTGGGGAGACTGGGTAGTAGGGGCTAACTTGGCAGCCCATTAGGTAACCACTCAGGTACCAGCCCTCGCTATCGGCTGACGTCGGAAGCGCCCGGCGGGAAGGTCGCTGAAGAAAAGTTCGGGTAAATGTCATCCGTGTAGGTAGGTGGGCGCGAACTTTGGGGGATGAC
>JAABUJ010002809.1_pt1 | contig 20623 bp, 25 predicted proteins | sample 5559131 | NCBI WGS metagenome assembly JAABUJ01 (sample SAMN10711875, study PRJNA513366) | rock metagenome | isolation source: Antarctica rocks | place: Antarctica: Victoria Land, Mt New Zealand nord | collected 2016-01-07 | reverse complement strand
GCTCGTGTCGGACCAACAGATGCAAGCTCTCGCTATCAGCCGTGCCGAGTTCCACGGTGAATGGAACTACACCATCAAGCCCCATCAGCAAAATAAAATAGCTTTAATTTCCTGACAGACCCTTAGCATGGCGCGGGTGGCGAGCGACGGACCGTTCTCCGCCTTCCCCGGTATCGACCGCACTCTCACCGTCGTCTCGGGGTGCGGGCTCTCGCTTCGAACCGCAGGCCGCGACGCGACGACCCTGTCAGTCGGGACGGCACCGTTCGCCTTCTCGGGCGATACGCCGACCGAGGCTCGGCTCACCAACGGCCCGATCCTTGACCTCAACGTGATGACCCGACGCAGGCTCTACCGGCACGCGCTTCTGCCGATCACGCGGAGTGCCGAGCACCGCCTCCCGGACTACCGTAGCGCCGCCGTGCTAATCTCGCTCGACGGCTCAACGCATCTTCACGGCCTCGCATCCGGCTGCCCCGTCCGGCTCGATCATGGCGATGCTGCGGTGATTGAGGCGGCGGCCGCCACGGTTCGGGTCGCGCCGGGCCCCGGGGCTCTGGCTTGGCTTGTGCTCTTGTACAGGGCCGGTTCTCAGGCCGGATGCAGGTAGCCAGCCGCGCGTGCCTGAGCGTCTCGGTCGAGGATCAGGTCGTAGTCGGCGATGCGGACCGACGCGAAGCCCGCTAGCTTTAGCCGTTCGCGCAAGACGGCGCAGCCCACGGCGTCGCCGAAGCTCAGCAAGGCCTGCCTCAGCGCGGACACCGCCTCGGCAGGGCAGTGCGGGCTCGCCACCAGGAACGGGATGGGCGCAGGCAGCGTGCTCGCGACGACCCGGATCCGCTCGCCGAGAGCAGGCTCGTGGCGCAGCATCAGGTCGAGGGCGTAGCTGTCGAGAGGCCCGACATCGATCGTGTCCGACAAGAGCGCCTCGATCACCCGCCGGGGCGTGGTGAGTGGCCCGACGCTGTTGCGGAAGAGGGTCGGGCGCTCGGGGGTGCGATAGGCCAGCAGGTGATGTCGCAGGGCATTGTAACCGGATTGCGAGTCCGGCACCGTATAGCCGAGGCGTCCCCCGAAGGTATGCTCCAGCACGGCGAAGGGTCGGTCGGCCGCGACGACAAGGCGGGTCGCGTAGAGGGGGCGGCCCGGCATCGGTCCATCGCTCGGGACCGGAGCTGCAATCGCGACTGGCTTCTCCCGAGCCAGCATGAAGGGCATGCCGCACATGAAGGCGCAGGCCAGGTCGGGGCGTGCCCACAATTCCGACAGGGGTGCGGGGAAAGCGTGATCGATCACCCTCAAAGGGACGCCGCTCGTCCGCGACAGCCATCCGAAAAGGTCGCTCCAAGCAGCCTTCGCGCCCGGATTGACGCTGTACATACGAGCGTTGGCGAGGTGCGGCATAAGGCGAACTCCGTTCTCAGGCGAAGCGCAGTCGCTGGCCGATGCCGAGCCGGTTCGCCTTCTCCAACATCGCGTGCCCGAGCGCTATGTCCGAGAGCGACAGGCCGCGGTGCCAGAACAGGTTGGTCTCGTCCTCGCTCTCGCGGCCAGGCTTCAGGCCAGCCACGATTTGCCCAAGCTCCGCGTGCAGTGTCGCCTCTGAGAGTTTGCCGGCCTCGACGTGGGCACGTAGGCTGCCGAACTTGCCCCCCTTGCACTGACCCCAGTCATCGACCACGAGCTTGCTCATGACGTCGGTCAACGACAGCTCAACTGCGCTCATCGTGCCGTAGGGCACCACGAAGGCGCCGGGCTTGATCCAGTCCGTCCGCAGCATCGGCGTCGGCTCTGTCAGGCGCGAGGCCTCCACGACAATGTCGGCGCCCTCTACGCAAGCGCGCCAATCCTGCATCGCCACCACGGGCTTGCCGAGATCTTGGGTGAGGCGCTCGGCGAAGGCCGCCTGGCTCGCGGGGCGCCGCGAGTGCACGCGGATTTCGTCGAAGTCGAACAGGCGATCGAGCAGGCGGACGTTCCAGTAGGCCGTGCCCCGCGCGCCGACATGGCCGAGGACCTTCGACCCTTTACGGGCGAGGTACTTGGCGCCGATTGCGGTCACCGCGCCGGTCCGCATGTCGGTGATGCCGCTTGCGTCCAGGATCGCCTTCGGCGCGCCAATGCGCGGATCCAGAAGCACGAGGACGGCGAGCTCCGAGGGGAAGCCGATTTTGTAGTTGTCCACGAAATCGCCGGCGATCTTCACGCCCGCGGAGTTGACCGGCTCCTTGATCGCGCCGCGCAGCACGTTGAAGTGCCCTTGCGCGACGCCCGGCTCCAGGTGGACACGCGGTTCGATCACCGTCTCGCCGCGACTCTGACTCGCCAGGGCGCTCTCGATGGCTGACAGGATCTCGTCGTCAGTGATCGCCAGCTCCTCGATGTCGAGGCGGTTGAGATACGAGATATAGACGGGCGGCACGGACGAACCTCCTTCGAAAGGATCGGCTCGCGGCAGAGCCCGGTGATGCAAGACCTATCGACCGCTATTCAGTCGCGACGCCTCTCAGCAGCCTGCCGGCAAGGACTTTTCTGCGACCAATACGCCTATACATTATGGATCATGATGGACGTGTCAATAGTGTTGATTCAAAGTCGCCGCCGCGCGTCTGTTTTCGGGTCCACACGGCTGACGCCACAATGCGCTATGCACTTCCTTAAACATGACATCTTCTCCCGAATTTGTGTCTATCTGCAATTCAGATGATGCCTAGGGCCTTGATGAGCCCGAGGCTGACGGCGAGCAGCAGTAAGAGCGATCCGGTCACGCCAAGCGTCACGCGACCTCCGACGCGCGCCAGCACGCGCACGTCGACGCCCAGCCCCAGCGCCGCCATCGACAGCACGGTCAGCACGCCGGTCAGCTGCCGTAGTGGCTCCACCCCCTCGTCCGGGATCAGGCCGAGCGAGCGCAGGGTCGCCAGCGCCAGGAAGCCGAGAATGAACCACGGCATTAGCTTGGCGAAGCCGAGCCGGCCCGCCATTTGCGGCGCGGCCCCGTCTCCCCGCCTGCCCTCGGGCGGCAGGCGCGGAGCGATCAGCGAGAAGGCCACCACCACGGGCCCGAGCATCAGCACCCGCACCCAGCTTGACCAGCGTGCCGACCTGCGTGGCGACGAAGCTGACCGGCGCGGTCGCCGCCAGCACCTGCGGCACGGCGTAAACGGTCAGCCCCGCCAGTACCCCGTACTGGTGCTCGCTCATGCCCATAAGCGGCACGAAGAGCGGCAGGCCAAGCGCCATCACCACGCCGAGCACCGCCGTGAAGGCGATCGCGGCGGCCACGTCCTCGGCCCGCGCCCCGATCACCGGCGCCACTGCCGCGATCGCCGAGTTGCCGCAGATGGCGTTGCCGCAGGCTACCAGGATCGCCATGCGCGCGGGCAGGCCAAGGGTCCGGCAGATCAGGAAGCTCCCCGCGATGCCGATGACCACGGTGCCGACAATGCCGATAAGCAGCGTGGGCCCGGAGGCGAGGATGGCCCACAGGCTCAGCGAAGCTCCGAGCAGGAGGACCGCAACCTCGAGCAGCTGCTTAGCGCAGAACGCGATCCCAGAGTGCAAGCGCGCATCCAGCACCCAGGCGGTGCGCACCGCGATGCCGATCAAGATCGCTAGCACCAGCGCCTCGACGTAGGGGTGGGCGAGGGTGCGCTTCTCCAGCGCTTGGCCTGCCACCGCCACTGCGCCGATGAGTCCGCATAGGCCGATACCAGGCAGGAGTGAGGCCGCCGCGCGCTTCCAGCCGAGGGCGTTCAAGGAGTGCATCTATCACACTGACCCGTTCGGGCCGAACGGCCGCGGCCCTCGGCCAGGAGGCGACTGACGAGGGCGACCGTGAAGTCGTTGACACGACACAGTCTTCCGAAATTGGACGTCAAGGCAGTCACGCCGTCGCGCAGGAGGATAGCGGGCTGTAGAGCGCTGAGCATCCATACGTTTGTATCAACACAGGCACCGAGTCATTGCTTGCCGGCCGCCACAAGGAAGCGGCACTTCCAGAAATTGTCTGAAGCCTTGGCACCGGTAGCTCGTCCGTGGGACGACAGGGAGGGACCTATCCGCGACTTCCGACGCGCTCTCCGTAGAGATCATGATCAGAATCCACCGCAAAATTCGCTATAAGAAAAACCGAAGTATGTAATAAGCAAAACTATAATCGCATGATTGAAGAATTTCGAAAGGATCACTTTACGCAATTTGCGGACCGACGCGGCCAGCCGGCGGCTGATCACGATCCCCGGTGTCGCCCCGATCCCCGCCAGCGTCATCTCGGCCTCCGTGCCCGACGCGACGCTGTTCCGCTCACGGCGGCAGGCAGCGTGGCGGCGGCGTTTCTGAGTGCCGTTCTATCAATCCCGCGGGTGAAGCGGCTCCTGTCGCAGGACCATTTCTCGGTCGACGGCACGCTGATCCAGGCCTGGGCGTCGATGAGGAGTTTCAAGCCGAAGGACGACACGCCGCCCGACACGCCCGAACTACCATCGGGTGGGCGCAATGACGAGATCGACTTTCACGGCCAGCGGCTCTCCAACGACACCCACCGGAGCACCACGGATCCGGAGGCGCGGCTCTACCGCAAGAGACGAGGCCGGGAGGTCAAGCTCAGCTTCATGGCGCATGCGCCAATGGAGAACCGCAACGGGCTGATCGTCGATGGCTCGATGACCGAAGCCAGCGGCCAGGCCGAACGCACCGCCGCCCTCACATGATCGAGAAACGGGCCGACCGGCCCAACCTCGTCACGCTAGGCGCCGACAAGGGCTACGACGCCGAAGGCTCCGTCAACGAATTGCGTTCCATGAACGTGACGCCGCACATCGCCCAGAATACGGCCAGGCGACGGTCCTCCATCGACGGGCGGACCACGCGGCACGTGGGCTTTGCCATCAGCCAGAGAATCCACAAGCGCAACTGAGAACCACTTCGTATAGACATTCTAGAGCCAAGCTAGTCTGCCCGAGCCATGCCGCGCCGAGGACCCTCGCCGATGTCATCTCACCCCGACGTCCCGATTCTGGCCGATGTCACGATGCCGGACAACACGAACGGAGACACCGAAGGGGCTGAACCCCGGACCACCTCGCTGCACGCGGCTATCCTGCAGGATGTGGAAACCCAAATCCTATCCGGCACATGGCTCCCGGGTCACCGCATTCCCGCCGAGCAGGGGCTGGCCCGACACTATGGCTGTTCGCGCATGACCGTGAACAAGGTCATGAGTCAGCTCGCCAAGGCGGGGATGATCGAACGGCGGCGGCGCGCCGGCAGTTTCGTCCTTCTGCCCCGGACCGAGTCCGCCGTGTTGGCCATCCAGGATGTTGGCGCTGAGGTCTCGGCTCTCGGTCTTGCTTACAGCTTCACGGTCCTCAAGCGACGCAGGCGGCGCTCCGTCCCAGCGGATCGCGAGCGCCTGGAACTAGCGCCGAATGGACCGATGCTCGATCTCTCCTGCTGCCACTTCGCGGGGAAACGGCCATTTTGCCTAGAACGACGCCTGATCAGTCTCGACGCTGTACCCGACGCGGCCAGGGAAGACTTCTTCGCGGTCGCTCCCGGTCCGTGGTTGGTCAGCCGCGTCCCATGGAGCCGCGCCGAACACGTAATCGGCGCAAGCGCAGCCGATGGGGAGACCGCCGCGCTCCTTCGGCTGCCGGCCGGCACGGCATGCCTGTGGATGGAGCGCCGTACGTGGAGCGCCGGGGTGCCAATTACCTGGGTCCGCTTCGTCTACCCCGGCGACGCACACCGGATAATAGGGCGTTTTCAACCGTCCACCGGATGAATCGCAGCGTTCGCGATTGCATGTCGCAAACACAGCTGGCCTAGGGAGTGAGCAGCTTCGAATCGCTAATTGTATAGACTTTAAGCTGGACAAAGAGCGGCCAATCGGAGAGATTCCCCATGGTCGGGCGTTTTGGTCGTTCGATGGCCGCCCCTGTGGGTGGCCGCTTGATTGGATCCGCCTGACGTCTAAACATCTCGGTCAATCATGGAGCCTCGGTCACCGGCCGTTACGGCCGCGCTGACGTGATGGGCTCGACGAAGGAGAAGGCGATGGCATTGACGCGCTCAGGTCCATTCACGCGGATCGGCCTCTTGGCCATGCTGCTCTCCGGTTGTTTTGCCGGAACCGGCCGGGCGGCGGAGCCGCCCCTGGTTCTGACAATGGCGTTCCCCGAAGACCTCCCAACGGTCGATCCGGCCGTCTACTACGATCTGGCCGGCAGCCCGCTGCAGCAATCGGTCTACGAAGGCTTGCTGCGCTACGACGAGTCGCAGACCCTTGTGCCCGCGTTAGCCACGTCATGGGAGGTGTCCTCCGACGGTCTAACGGCCACGTTCCACTTGCGTCCGAACGTCAAGTTCCAGGACGGGAGCGACTTCGACGCCGCCAGCGTCAAGGCCAGTTGGGCGCGGGAAGCGGCCCTCAACAAGGGCCCCTCGTACATGGTCAAGATGATCAAGTCCGTCGACCTCCCCGACGGACGAACCGTGGTGGCGCATCTCGCCTATCCGGATTCCCAGTTCCTCGCCTATCAGGCGTCGCTCTGGGGTCCCAAGATAATCTCGCCGAAGGCCATGGCCGAGCATGGCGGCGATCAGGGAGCTGCCTGGTTCACCGACCACGCGGTCGGCACCGGCCCTTACCGTCTCAGCAGCTTCGTCCGGGGCCAGCAGTATACGCTGGACCGCTTCGAGAGCTACTGGGGAGACGTCAACGCCAAGGCTCCGAGCCAGATCGCCATTCGCATCATCCCCTCGACCCAGACGCAGCAGCTTTTGCTGACCGGCGGCCAGGTCGACATGATCACGCATGGGCTGCCCTTTTCACAGCAGGCCGCCCTCGCGCGGATGAACGGCGTCAAGCTCCGCAAGTTCGACTCGCCGAAAGTCTATGCGGTCTACATGAACACGCAGAACGGCCCGCTTGCCGACGTCAGGCTGCGCGAGGCGCTGTCCTGGGCCGTCAACCGCGACGCCATCGTGCGCGGCATCCTGTTCGGCCTCGGAAAGGTGCCGACCAACACCTACCCGCAAAGCCTGCTCGCGACGACAGCCGACATGCCTGCCTACGACGTCGAGAAGGCCAAGGCGCTGCTGCAAGCCGATGGTGCCAAGGACCTGCACCTTACCTACACCTACCCGTCGGGCCGGCCGGTCTGGGGGCAAATCGGTGAAGCCCTCAAGAACGATTTCTCCAAGATCGGCGTCACGCTCGATCTCAAGCCGCTGACGGTTTCAGCGATGTTCGGACAGGTGCTGGCCCCCAAGGCGGCGGCCGACCTGATGGGCATGGACCTGATGGGCGATACGGCGGCGCCGGAATCCTGGGCCTACGTGATGTGGGACAGCAAGGGTCCTCTGAACTTCTCCAGCCTGTCGGATCCGGAACTCGACGAGGCCATCGATGTGGCCAGCAGCAAGGGTGGCGAAGCCAAACGGCAGGAGGCTTATAGGACAATCGACAAGCTCGTTCGCAAGAATGCGCCGGCACTGTTCCTCGCTTGGCCCCAGGAGGCGATCGTCTCCGGCCCCCGCGTAGCGAACTACGCCTATGTGCCAATAATCCCTTGGACCCCGGTCCCGGCCTCGATCGAGATGACGCGTTGACCGTCCCGGAATCCGGAAGAGCCTGAGGATCGTCTCCGCATGGTTCTTCTCGTCGGAATCTTGCGGCGGCTGATAGGTCTCGGGGCTGTGCTTCTGGCTATGTCGATCCTGGCCTTCAGCCTCATCAACTTGATCCCCGGGGACCCGGCCCGTGTGGCGGCCGGTGCCGGGGCGCGGCCCGAGCAGGTCGAGGAACTGCGGCACGAATACGGGCTGGACCGCCCGCTGCCGGCTCAGCTCACGTTGTATGTCGGGCGCATTCTGCGCGGCGACCTCGGGCACAGTCTGCACACCCGCCGCTCGATCAACGAGGATCTTGCGGAGTTCGCGCCGGTCACGCTCGAACTGGTCGTGCTGTCGACCATCATGGTCGTGGTTGGTGGTTTTTCACTTGGGATCGTCTTGGGAGCTGCGAGGAGCGGGTTATCCTACCGGGTGGCCGATGTCATCAGCCTGATCGGTTTGTCGGCCCCGCCCTTCCTGCTCGCCATCGTGTTTCAACTCGTGTTCTTCGCCGATCTCGGCTGGTTCCCCGCCGTAGGGCGGATTGACCCGAGCTTCACCGCACCCGATGGGCCAACCGGATCTTACATGCTCGATGGGATTATCCACGCGCAGCCGAGCGTTGCGTGGAACGCCTTCTTGCATCTTGTGCTGCCCTGCCTGGCTTTGGCCTTCGGGCCGATGGCGGCGAGCGCCCGCATGGTGCGCTCCAGCCTGCATGACGCCCTCGACGAGGAGTTCGTCCGCACCGCCCGGATGCATGGGGTTCCGGAGCTTCGCGTCATCGTTCGGCATGCCCTACCGGCGGCGCTGCTTCCGCCGATCTCCCTGCTCGGATTGCAGATCGGCAGCTTGATCGCCTGGTCGATCATCGTTGAGTTGATCTTCGGCCTGCCGGGGCTGGGCCGCTATCTTCTCGACTCGATCGCCTCGAAGGATCTCCAAGCGATCCTAAGCACGACCTTGTTCATCGGGGTCGTGTTCGTTCTGATGAATGCACTGGTGGACATCGTCACGACGCTCGCCGACCCGAGGTTGCGCGCATGAGCGACCTGCTGACCATCGATCGCCTGTCCGTGGCCTACGGCCGGATGCCTCCCGCTGTCGTCGACGTGTCCTTCGCGCTGTCGCCGGGGGGCACGCTCGGGCTCATCGGCGAATCTGGGTCCGGCAAATCGACCGTCGTGAATGCCATCCTGGGAATGCTGAGCGACGATGCCCGCCCGGCCGGGCGCATCATGTTCGGGAACGAAGATCTCCTCGGACTCGGCCAGCCGGCGCTGCAGCGCTTGCGAGGGCGGAAGATCGCCGTGGTGCCCCAGGCGGCGCTCGGTGCGCTCAACCCGATGCTGCGCGTCGGGGATCAGATGACCGAACTCGTTCGGCTCTATCGCGGTATGGGGAAAGGCGCCGGATGGCGGCGTTCGACCGAGTTGCTGGATGCTGTCGGCCTCTCGGAGCCGGACAAGCGCATGAGAGCCTATCCGCATCAGCTGTCGGGCGGCCAGTGCCAGCGCGTCCTGATCGCGATGGCACTGGCGGGCGATCCGACCTTGGTGCTGGCCGACGAGCCGACCACGGCCCTCGACGTCACGGTCCAGCAACGCATTCTTGAGCTGATCCGCAGCCTGCAGCGCGAACTGGGCTTCAGCCTGATCTTCGTCACCCATCATCTCGCCCTCCTGCCGGGCCTGGCCGACCGCCTCGTCGTTATGTGGCAGGGCCGCGTCGTCGAGACGGGTGCGACCACAACGGTGATCGAGAAACCGCAAGCCGACTACACCCGAATGCTGCTGTCCATCGCCAGGAAGGCCGAGGAGCCTGGCCGTGCTACTGCCGGACCCGTCGAGATCACGCGCGGTCCCGCTGTGATCGCGGTCCGAGATCTCACCGTCGTGTATCGGAGCCCCGGCCTTTGGCGCCGGCGCGGCCGCATTGCGCTCGATCGGGTCTCGTTCACGCTTCAGCCCGGAAGCTGCTTTGGCATCGTGGGAGAAAGCGGATCGGGAAAAACCACGTTGCTGCGGGCTTTGATAGGGCTTGCTCCCTCTACGGGTAGCATCCTGGTCGACGGAACGGAGGTGAATCATGGAACCGCCAAGGCGCGTCGAAGCCTGCACCGCAACATGCACCTCGTGTTTCAGGACTCGGCCGGCGTCCTAAATCCGGCGCTCACCATCCGGGATATTCTGCGCGAGCCCGTGCAGGCCCAGGGACTGCCCGTCCGAGAGAACGATCTCAAGCGTGTGCTTGAGGACGTCAGCCTGCCGATCGCCTATCTCGACCGGCGACCGACGGATCTGTCCGGAGGCCAGAGGCAGCGTGTGGCGATCGCGCGTGGCCTGATCGTGCGGCCCCGGTTGCTGCTTCTTGACGAGCCACTTTCCGCCCTCGACGTAGCCACTCAGAGCGAGCTGATCGCGCTGCTCAAACGTGTGCAGCGGGATCACGGGCTGAGCTACATCATCGTCTCGCATGATCTCGACGTCATGCGCACGCTCGCGGACCAGCTTCTGGTGCTCTACCTTGGCGAGGTGGTCGAGCAGGGAACGACGCGGGCCATCTTCGAGCGCCCCGAACAGGACTACACCCGCCGGCTGGTCGCGGCCGTGCCGAAGATCTACGGACCATCGGTCCGCCTCGCTTCCCCTTCGGCCCTGGCTCCGGGAGGTGTTCGGTGACGATGTCCCGTCCTGGCACCGCGCTTCGGTTCGCGGCCCACATGCCCGGTTTCAGTATCGGGCTCGCGCTCTGCTCGATCATCACGCTCAACGCCCTCCTGCTGCCGTCCCTCATCCACCTCGATCCCGCCGAGACCTCGTTGATGGATGTTCTGCTCGAACCGTCGCTGGGTCATCCGTTCGGAACGGACGACCTTGGCCGGGACGTGCTAGTTCGTACGCTCTTCGGCCTCCGGTCGAGCTGGGCCGCCGCTCTGGCCGTCATCCCGGTCGCAGCGGCAATTGGCACGGTGGTCGGCATGGCTGCCGCGTGGCTGGGCGGGTGGATCGACACGATCCTGATGCGGATCGTCGACGTATTCCTGTCGTTCAGCCGGTGTTCGAACATGACGGCTTCATGCTCTACGAAACGCAAGCCATCCTGCGCTATGTGGACCAGGCCTTTGCGGGCCCTGCGCTCCAGCCAGCGGATGTGCATGAGGCCGCGCGCATGAACCAGATTCTTGCGGTCGTGGATTCCTATCTGTTCAAGTCCTGGAGCGGTGAGATCGGCCTCGAACGGCTGATCGCGCCAAAATACTTCGGCCGACCGACCAACTTTGAAGTGGTCGAAGCGGCCGTGCCCATGGCGCGCTGCTGCGCCGAAGCGTTGGAGGCCCTGATCTCGGGTCCCTACCTTACTGGCGAGAGCTACAGCCTGGCCGACATCCGCCTCATGCCGCATTTCGACTGGTTCCGCCGGACGCCGGAGGGCGAGGCGATCCTCGCCGGTAAGAGCAGGCTCGCCCAATGGTTCGCGCACGTAAGCGAGCGCCCCGGTGCCAAAGAAATTCTGCAGGAGCTATAGTTTCGCAGTCGAGACGTGGATGGTGGGCCGGCCTTGCGGGTCACCCTAGGGATCGGCCCAATCAGCACGAGGCTACCCGCGACGACAATGAGCCCCTCTGCGCGAGCCAACCGGGCGCCGCGAGGCGCCAGGCGCAAGGCGTTCGAGGGTCCAAGGAGCAGCCCAGACACGGCCAAGAAAATCCGCTCGGCAGGTCGGCTGAGGACGATCTGCCGAGCGCCGCGTGGCTCAACTGGGATCGTAGAGGTCATGCTGGCGCAGCCAGGCGCCGCTCTCATTGCGGCCCTTGGGGGCGCGGTCGAGCCATTGGTACATGCCCCAGAGGCTGTCCACGCCGCGCGAGTAGGCCGAGTAGGTGTGGTGGACGACCCCATCCCCGAGCACGAACGCGCTCACGCCTGGGGCCTCGCGGGCGTACGTCGGCAGGTCGACCCCTGTCGCAGCCGCAATCGCTTGGGGCACGCTGGCCGTGGTCCGCGAGCGAGGCGCTCCCGTCGTCGGTCTCGAAGCGATAGTCCTTCTCGACCCGCACCCAGGGCAGCGCTTGACGCCGTCGCGCCAGTTCGTCGCTGCGGCGGGTCAGCTCCTTCTCCTCGTCAAGCAAGGCTAGGCGGGCAGCCAGCCACTCCTCACGTGTGCCGGTGACGTGCTGGGTCATTGTCGGTATCTCCCGTAGAATGTCCTTCAACTCAGGCTACGATTAGGACCGCGCGACCCGGCGCCGGGAGTGACAAGTGTGGCAGGATTCGGATGGACTCACTTATCACCGCAGCGGCGCGTGCACTGGCCGCGGGCGATCCCCTCGGCGCACTGAACAGGGTCGCTCTTCGCGACGATGCGGCTGCGCTCGCCCTTCGTGGCATCGCGATGGCCCAGTTGGGGGAGCTCGATCGAGCCAAGCTGCTCCTTCGCCGGGCGGCGCGGGCTTTCGGCCCCAAAGAAGCGGTTGCGCGGGCGAGATGCGTGGTCGCCCAGGCCGAGATCGCACTCGTTTCACGTGACTTAGGGTGGCCGACCAAAGCCCTGGCCGCAGCCCGGGCGACCCTGGAGGACCACGGCGACCGGGCCAACGCCGCGCACGCGCAGCACCTGCAGGTCCGCCGGCTGCTTCTGGTCGGCAGGCTCGACGAGGCCGAGCGCTTGCTCGGGAGGCTTGACGGGTCGCCCTTCCCACCCGCCTGGCGAACCGCCCACGAGCTGGTGGTTGCGGGAATCGCGATCAGGCGGCTGCGCACCAAGACCGCCCGCGAAGCGCTGGCTCGGGCTGAGGGGGCGGCGGGGGAGGCCGAGATTCCTGCTCTGGCCGCCGAGGTAGAACGAGCGCGCCTGATCCTCACGACGCCCGCTGCACGCCTGACAGCGCGTGGCCAAGAGCGTCTGCTCCTTCTCGAGGAGGTTGAGGCGCTGCTTGCGTCGGACAAGATCGTAATCGACGCTTGTCGCCACGTCGTGCGTGTCGCGGGCTCAGAGATATCGCTTGCGACGCGGCCGGTTCTCTTCGCGCTTGCCCGCGCCCTGGCGGAAGCGTGGCCCGATGACGCTTCTCGCGAAGCGCTTATCGCGCGGGCGTTCCGCGCCAAGACCGCCGATGAATCCCATCGGGCGCGATTGCGGGTCGAGGTTGGGCGCCTCCGCGCCGAACTGCGGAAAGTGGCTGGCGTCGGCGCGACGAAGCGCGGGTTTTCCCTTGAGCCGCGCGAGGAACGGGAGGTCGTCGTGCTGGCGCCGCCGGTCGAGGGAGAGCACGCCGCGGTGCTCGCCTTCCTCGCCGACGGCGAATCGTGGTCGAGCTCGGCGCTTGCCATCGCGCTCGGCGCGAGCCCACGCACAGTTCAGCGCGCGCTCGAGTCCTTGGCAGCGGCAGGCAAGGTGCAGTCGCTCGGGCGCGGGCGCGCGCGCCGGTGGCTGAGCCCGTCGGTGCCCGGATTCCCGACAACCTTGTTACTCCCGGGGCCGCTGCCGAGCGCCTAGGTTGGGCCAATGAAAACATCAGCCGCCCAGATCACTGGTGAGTATGGCCCCTTCCCCGGCGTCGACGCCGTGCATGGGGTTTCCTACGACGGAAAACAGGTTTGGTTCGCCGCCGGAGACGCGCTCAGGGCGTTGGATCCCGCCACAGGCAAGGAGCTGCGCTCTCTCAAAGTCGCCGCTCACGCCGGAACAGCGTTCGATGGCCGATACCTGTTTCAGATCGCCGAAGACCGCATCCAAAAGGTCGATCCGGAAAGCGGTGAGGTCCTCACAACCATCCCCGCCCCCGAGGGCGGGGTCTCCGGGCTCGCCTGGGCGGAGGGGATGCTGTGGGTGGGACAGTATCGTAAGCGCAAGATCCACCAGCTCGACCCTCAAACCGGAGCCATGCTTCGGACCATGGAGTTGGATCGCTTCGTCACTGGGGTGACCTGGGTCGGGGGCGAGCTCTGGCACGGCACATGGGAGGGGGACGAGAGCGCCCTCGTGCGTGTCGATCCTCAAACCGGAGCGGCGCTGGAAACGCTGCAGATGCCGCCGGGGACAGGCGTCTCCGGACTGGAGTCGGACGGCGCTGATCGCTTCTTCTGCGGCGGCGGACGCAGCGGGACTGTCAGAGTTGTCTGCCGCCGGGCCGCCGAGGCGAGCCCCGGCGACTAGGCCATTGCCCCGGGGCTCCGGTCCTCAACCAACCACTGCGCCTTCAACGGGACGAGCAAGGGCCGCCTAGGTCCTCGCGCCGACCATCCATGTCAGGAGAACGCCATGAAAGAGATCGCTGTCTGGGGTTTCAGTTTTGCGCCACCGTTCGCTCATGGACTGGTGCGTGACCTCCGAGTCCGTTGGGCCTTGCGAGAAGCCGGACTCCCCTATGAGACCAGGCTGATCGGGGTCGAGGAGCGGACCTCGGCCGCCCACAAGCAGCGCCACCCATTCGGGATGGTGCCGGTCTTCGAAGCTGACGGCCGACAACTGATCGAGTCCGGCGCGATCGTGTACGCGATCGCCAAGGAATCCGGGGCCCTTATGCCCGCGGACCAAGCCAGCCGCGACCAGACACTCGCCTGGATGTTCGCCGCCCTCAACACCATGGACGTGCCCGTGCAGGCCCTTTTTGACATCGATGTGCTGAACCGGGAGGAGGCGTGGGCGCCACTGGCGCGTCCGCACGCGGTCAGGAACGTCGAACGGCGGCTAGGCGAACTCGCCGACGCACTCGGGGAGCGCGACTACCTCCTCGGGCGTTTCACGGCCGCAGACATTCTGATGGTCACGGTGTTGCGATTCATCCGTCACACGGACCTGGTCGCGTCTGTCCCGACGCTGGCCGCCTATGTGGCGCGTTGTGAGGCGCGCCCGGCCTTCCGTGAAGCGCTTGGCGAGCAGATGGCTGAGTACGCCCTCAACGCTACGGCGGCGGCCTGATCCTTTCGGCGACGGCGTCGCCGGGAGGATTCACCCGCGACGCCGCCCGCCCGATTGTCAAATCGCTTCCAAGCGCGACCCCTGTTTCGCGCCCAATGCCGACCCCTTGGAAGGGCGATCCGGGCTTATCCACGTGGGGGCATAGGAGGGACCCGCGCCCGGAGCGCAGCGCCCTTGCGTTGCGCGGAGTGGAGGGCGTGGGAGGTTCCTGTGCGCCCACGTGGATAAGGTCGGGAGGTGACGTCAGCTTCGGTTCTTGAAGCGCCAGCTGGTGTTGCCGGTCTCGATGATGTCGCAGTGGTGGGTAAGGCGGTCGAGCATGGCGGTGGTCATCTTGGCGTCGCCGAACACCTGGGGCCAATCGGCGAAGGCCAGGTTGGTCGTGATCAGCAGCGAGGTGTTCTCGTAGAGCTTGCTGATGAGATGGAACAGCAACTGGCCACCAGGCTGGCTGAACGGCAGGTAGCCGAGTTCGTCGATGACGATGAGATCGTAGCGCAGCAGTTTCTCGGCTAGGCGACCGCTGCGTCCCGCGGCCTTTTCCTGCTCGAGCAGGTTGACCAAATCGACGAGATTGAAGAAGCGGCCGCGTGCCCTGGTGCGGATGACGGCCGAGGCAACGCCGATGCAAAGGTGCGTCTTGCCGGTGCCGGTTCCACCGATGAAGATCGTGTTGCGCTTGGCATCAAGGAAGCCGCCGTTCGCAAGCTCGCGGACCTGGCCTTCATCGACCGGCGTCTCCGCGAACACGAACGTATCGAGGTCCTTGAGAACGGGGAACTTGGCGCCCCCGATGCGGTAGCTGATTGATCGGGCCTGCCGATGAGTTCGCTCGGCCCGGATCAGACTGGCGACCAGCGGATAGATCTCGTCACGCCGTGTGAGGCCCTTGCCGGCGATCTCGTCGAAGCTGGCCCGCATGCCGTAGAGCTTGAGGTCGCTCATCGCCTCCAGGATATCGTGGCGTTCCATCAGGCGACCCTCCTCAGGCTGTCGTAGCGGCCGCAATCGGCCGACGGTTCGATCTTCAGGCGAAGCGCATCGGGCGCCGTGATGCTGGGCGGTTCCGCCGGCTGGCGCTGTCTCGCCACCACGGTCAGGATGACGGCGGCGCTCGCGAGGCCGGCCGTCAGGGCCTCGGCGCAGGCGGCCTCGACCGCGTCCAGGCCGTGGTCGAGCACGGCGCCCAGCACCGTCACGAACTGCCGGTCGCCATCGGCATGGCTCTTCAGCTTGGCGCGCACCTGGGCCAAGGCCGGCGGCAGATCCCAATCCTTGAAGGGCGCTCCGTTGCGCAAGGCGCCGGGCTTCTTCAGCAGGACAGGCAGGTAGTGCCAAGGATCGTAGATGACCTGGTCACGTCGGAAGCAGCGGGGATGGTCGGCGACGACCTCGTCGTCCAGCAGCACCGTGATGCGCTCGGCATGGGAGCGCACCAGCACCCTCCGCCCTGCGGCGCGGGCGTCGACGCTGTAGCGATTGTGATCGGCCATGATCAGGCACGTGGTGGCGGCCCTGACCGCCTTCTCGATGAAGCCGTCGAACGGTCCACGCAGTTCCATCAGGCTCGCGCGCTCGTCCTGGAAAACATCCCAGATGGTGCGGTCCTTGAACTCCGGGTGCCGGGTCCGCTTGGCGTAGGCGATGCACTGATCTTCAAGCCACCCGTTCAACTCGGCGAGGCTTTTCACTCGCGGCTTGGGGCGGAACAGCAGGTCGCGCAGAGTGCCGACCTGGTTCTCGACCTGGCCCTTCTCCCATCCAGCCGCCGGCGTGCATGCGACCGGCTCGATCAGGTGGTGGGAGCACATCTGCAGGAAGCGACGATTGTACTGCCGCGCCTTGCCCACGAAGATCGCTTCCACCGCCGTCTTCATGTTGTCGTAGATGCCGCGCCGGCAAACCCCGCCGTAGAACATGAACGCCTTGTCGTGGGCGTCGAAGACCAGCTCCTGCGTCTCGCGGAAGTAGGCTCGCACGAACGGCATGCGGCTGTGCGACAGCTTCATATGCGCCGCCTTGATCGTCAGCGGCAGCCCCTGCAGCGTGATCGTCTCGTGGCTCCAGTCGAACTGATACGCCTCGCCGGGCGCAAAGCTCATCGGCACGAACGCCCGGGCGGGAACGCGGGCCCGTTCCTCGCGCCAGAGCTTGGCAAAACGGTGCACGCTGTCGTGGGCGCCGTCGTACCCACGGCCGCGTAGTTCCTCGAACAGGCGCTGGGTCGACCGACGCTCCCGGCGGGGTAACTTGGCCTCCCGCTCCAGAACCGCCGTCAGATCCTCGACCCACTCGCCCAGCTTCGGAGCCGGCTGGACACCACGCTCGTACTTGAACTCGGTCGCCTGACCGCGGACCACCTTACGCACCGTCGCACGCGACACTGCCAGCGTCCGGACGATCTCCTTGATGGGCCGGTGCTGCTCGAAATACGCATGCCGGATCCGGCCGATCATGTCCACGCCAATCATCCCCCTGACATCCTTCCAGGCCGACAGGGCCAAGGAAGGGACGCTGACACACAGCGTTCGAGGGGGTCACGATCCGGCGCGAAAACCGCCCCTCAGAGGGTCACTATTGCGGGCGATTTCACAGCCCGATCAACTGTGCGCGGCGATCGCACGTTTGCAGGCCGGCCGATCCTGAAGCCGCTCGCAGTAGGCTCGCAGCGTTGCGGGAAGGCCCTGGCCAAGGCCGCGAGTCCATATCCGGAGAGCGGTTATCACCGAAATGTCGGCGAGGGTGAGTGTGGGACCGACAAGGAACTCGCGCGCTCCCAATTCAGTGGCAAGATGGTCAATCGCGGTAGTAAGGCGGGACTCGATCGCGACGGCGGACCAATTGCGCTTCTGATTTTCCGGCGCGCCGAAACGGACTGTCAGCAGGGGTGTCATGGACGACGCCAACGAGGCTTCCCCGAAGAGCGTGAACTGAAGCACCTTGGCGTGCCGCTCGTCATCGATGGGCGGCAACATCTCGGTCGGTCCGTACTTCTGGGCGATGTAGAACATGATCGCGACCGATTCAGCCATCGCGACGCCGTCGTCTTGCAGAAAAGGGACGGTGCCGAACGGGTTCAGCTCGCGGTAGCCCTGGTCCGGCGGGAAGCGGACGGGCACGAAGGTGTGCGCCAGTCCCATCTCTTCGGACAGCCATGAAGCCCGCAGGCCCCGCGCGCCGTGAGGGAAGTCGTAGATCGTGATCACCGGCAAAGCGCTCCGCGTGCTGGGGTTGCGTTCTGGATTATCTTGGTCGTGTGGTGGGAGATCGCTGACACCGGACCAGGGGGAGCGGACTCTGCCCCGTCCGCGGTCTGACGCGGGATCAGGCGAGAGCCGGGCGGCGGGGAGCCGCCAATCGAGCGCCGAACCAGACGCAGGGGACGGCCTCGAGAGGGATCGACATCGCGTACCAGGCCGGGCCGAGCTCCCCCTCGGCCATGGCGTAGTAGGCGACGTCGTCGGCCAGTCCGGCGGCAAGACCGATCCCTGCCAGGACCCAGGCATGGCGCATCGGCTGGTCGGGCGCGAGGCGCGCCGTGACGTAGCCTCCGGCAATGGTGAAGAGGGCGCGATAGGCCGAAGCCAGCGCGAACAGCGGGTCGGACATGGCGCGAACCGAGTCGGGGAATATGCGCAGGCCATGCATCGCCGCGTCAGCGGCGGTCGAGGCAATCGCAGTAACGAGGAAGCCGGCGGCCACGGCGCCGGCGCTTGCGAGCCAGGGCCTCACGAGCGCACCGCCTTGCCCCGGGCAGCCAAGAGGGCGTCCAGCTTGCGTATCTGGCTCTCGTGGCCGGCGCGGGCGCGTTCGGTCCAAAGGTCGTCATGCATGGCGTCGAAGGTGACCGTGAGCTTCGCGCCCTCGGCCGCTGCCTCCAGCTCAACGATCGTTTCCACCTCGTAGGGCGCTACGTTCGGCACGAAATCGGCGAGGATCTTGTAGGCTAGCCGGCGGGGCGGCGAGACCTCGGTGTAGGTGACCCGGGTTTCGGTGGAGAGCGGCATGCCTGCCCGCTTCATGAACGCCACCTGCTCCGGCGCGGTCGCGGTCATCACGTAGACCAGCTCGCCGCCGGGCCGCAGGTCGAGCGAGGTGACGGCGACCTCGAACCCTTCGGGGCCCCACCACGCCTCGATCCCGGCCTTGGTCGTCCAAAGCTCCCAGACATCCTCAATAGAGGCGGAGAACATCCGCTCGATCGAGAAGGTCTTGCGCCCGGGGGTCGCCCGCGCTGCAGCTGCGTTCATTCTGCGTCTCCATCTTTCGAATTGTTCTTGCGGGAACTCGTACTTCTGCTCAGCGCAGCATCGAGGCGGTCGAGGCGCGCGTTCCACAGGCGGCGGTACCCGATCGCCCATGCTTCAATGTCCCGGAAGGGGCCGGGGCGCAGGGAATAGCGGCGATGTTGTCCGTCACGACGCACCTGGACTAGGCCGAGCTCCAGGAGAATCCCGAGATGGCGCGAGACGCCGGACTGATGGACGTCGACGCGCTCGACGATGTCCGAAACGGCCTGTTCGCCTTCCCGAAGGAGCTCGACGATCCGGAAGCGCGTGGGATCAGCGAGCGTCGAGAAAATTGTTTGCATCTCCATGCATATACATGAGCGCGCATATAGCTTGCTGTCAAGTACCGCTCTTGAGTTCCCTTTGAGCCATGTAAAGGGCGCTGAAGGGACCGAGCGAAGCGACCTTTGTGAGCCGATTGCGCCGGCTCTGCTCATGACAATGAGCGGAGGTCGTCTCGCAGCTGATTCGGATCCGACCCGCGGAGGGAGTGTCCCGCGACGATCAAGGTGAGATACGTATTGCCTCATTCGAGAATGTTCCCGAAGGCTGATTGTCGTTGCCATGAGGAATTGCTCCCATCCAGGCCTCTGACGAGGGGGCTTGAAGGTTGCCAGCACGCTCTGCCCCTTCGTCGGAACGGCCATCTCTCGGCAAGGGACTGGCTACGCGGTCAAGCCCCGAAGCCGCGGAGCGGTGCGCCGGCGGGGCAGGGCCCGACGGCGTAGAGGAGCCTATGCCAAGCTTGCGGCTGCGGTGAGGTGGGCAAGCCTGGAGTGCTGAGCGGGATGGTCAGCCCGGCATGGCCGCGATCGTTGGATCCGCTGTGATGTCGACGGAGGTCACGCCGTCCCCGAACACCAGCTTGTGCGCCACCTCGCCCCTCCAAGCCTTCACGCGCCGTTGCAGGGTGCGGATCTGGCCTGTCGTGAACGTGTCCGGGTGTTCTGCCCGGAGCCGCTCCAGCGGTTCGCCCGATGATCGCCAGGGCTCGGCCTCGAACCATTCCCGGAGCGTGTCGGTCACCATTGCGAACGGATCGGACCGCCGCCGGCCCCGCTTGGTTGCGGGCTTTGACCGCGCCGTCGGGCGTGCCTCGCCCTCTTGCCACGCCGTCCGCAGCCCGCTCAGGAACTGCTCGAGCGTCGGTGCAGTGGGGGCGGCGGTGTCATCGGAGGTGGATCGGTCGGCCAAGATGACCAGTTCGCCCTGGCGAACCCTATCCTCGATATAAAGAGGCCGCCCCGAGGAGCGGCCCAAGTCTAGGGAGGAAACGCCCAAAAGGGGCATACGCCCCGAAGGCGCGAGTCCATAGAGACGCGGCTTGGTTAATATTTGATGAAGATCCGCGCGGGAGGTACGGGGAGAGATTGAAGCCTAGAATTTTAGCAGGCGCACCTTGCCGGGCTCCCATCGATGTCCCTGCGGAGCGTGATCCTCGTCATGGCCGCGGCGACCATCCGGCAAGACGGTCGCAGCTTTCCGTGTTCTGCGATCCTGTCGCATTGCGGCCCACGGCATGTTCAGCAAACGGCCCCATTCTGTATGCGGGGCGGTGACAAACCAGGCCACTGGAGCGTCGGCGAACTGCTGGCGCGGGCGGAGTAAAATCCGGCCAGTGGATAGGCTCCCCGCTTTGGGGGCCGGGGATGTTCGTCGCGGAGATCTACGACCTGAGGCTTACGCCCGCAGGTGCGGATTGGTGGCCAGCGACTGCGTCAGATGCTTCACCAGTGCCCGGGTCCGCGCCGGCATGTGCCGTCGGCCAAGATGTACGACCTGCACTGCCCTTG
>JAABUJ010002808.1_pt1 | contig 20632 bp, 18 predicted proteins | sample 5559131 | NCBI WGS metagenome assembly JAABUJ01 (sample SAMN10711875, study PRJNA513366) | rock metagenome | isolation source: Antarctica rocks | place: Antarctica: Victoria Land, Mt New Zealand nord | collected 2016-01-07 | reverse complement strand
CCGCCAGCTGGCTGCGGTGCTGCACGAGATAGCAGCTGGTGCAGGTGAACTCATCGACCTGGGCGGGCAGCACCCGGATGGTTAGGTCCTCGCCGGACAGTTCTGTCCCGGGCAGGTCGAACTCGGCCTCGAGCGGGTCGTTGATGCGCCGGATCCTCGCCCACGGGCTGCAGGCGCTGATCGAGGCCGAGGCGACGGCGCAGCTCGGCGCCGGCCGGCACGAGCGGACCCCGGACCGGACCACCCGGCGCAACGGCAGTCGGGACAAGACGGTGACCACGACCGCCGGAGACATCGCTGTGGCGATCCCAAAGACCCGGACCGGTAGCTTCTTCCCAAGCCTGCTGGAGCCGCGGCGCCGGATCGACCGGGCGCTGCATGCGGTGATCTGTGAGGCCTACGTGCACGGCGTCTCGACCCGCAAGGTCGATGACCTGGTCACCGCGATGGGCGGCCTGTCCGGGGTGTCCAAGAGCGAGGTGTCCCGGATCTGCGCCGGCCTCGATGCCGAGGTCGGCGCGTTCGCCTCCCGCCCGCTGGATGAGGCCGCGTTCCCCTACCTGTTCGTCGACGCCACCTAACTGCAAGGTCCGCTTGTCCGGCCGGGTGGTGTTGCACGGTCCTTTCGGTGCCGCAGGGTGGGACCGGGCGTCCTTCTGCTACTCGGCGTGAGGCGGCTCCGTAGCCCCGACGCGCGTGGTCATGATCGGCTGTGTGAAGACGACTCAGGGTTCGGTGTTCAAGCGGTGCGGGTGCGGGGACCGCTCGAGGAGGGCCGCGCCCTGCCTGCTGCTGGGACGGCGCGGTCATGGCAGCTGGTACGCCGCTCTCGAGCTACCTGCCGGGCCGGACGGGCACCGGTGCCGGCCACGCCGTGGGGGTTACCCCACCCGGGCCGCCACTCGGGCCGCGCTGCCAAGCTGGCACAACACGGCGCGGCCGGTCCTGACCGTCGGCCAGTGGCTGACCCGCTTGCTGAGCACGAGGGTGCACCTTCGGGCCAGCACCGTTCGGGCGTATGAGTCCCACGTCCGGCTTTACCTGCTCCCCCATCTCGGCGGCATCCCGCTGACGGACCTGCGGGCCGACGATGTCGCCGGGCCCGGCTGCGCGCGACCCTGCGCACCGCGCTGTCCGCCGCGCAGCGCCGCGTCAGGTGCCGGGCACGCTACTCGCATCCGAGGGTTGTGTCGCCAACTGTTCGCGGCCGCTGCGAAACCCGGTGGTTCATGCCGAGGGCGCGGACCCACAGCTGCGTCAGCGTGTGGACGGCCTGGTCCTCCTCGAAGTCCTCACCCAGCACCAGCCAGACGTAGGCGAAGCGGTCGACCATATTACCCAGCGCGGTCGCCGCGTAGCGGGCGTCGAGGTCCGGGTCGGCGAGACCTTGCTGCTGCCAAGCACGCACCGCGCTCTCACCCCGCCGGACGACGGGACCACGGAGCTCCAGGCGTAGCTGTCGCAGCCCCGCATCGAACGGCGCCACCTGCTCCAGAGCCACCATGAGGGCGGCGTTACGCCGGTAGGACCGGATGTAGGCGCGGTTGCTGGCCTCGATTCCCGCGATCGCGTCTGCGCGCGCGGGCTGGTGCCCGTCCCGCCTCGCCATCTCGACCTGCAGGCGGCGGATGACCTCACGGAAGATCTGCTCCTTGGATTGAAAATACGTGTAGAAGCTTGCGGACGAGACCCCGGCACGGGCGGCGATGTGGGCTATCCGGGTCCCGGCGTATCCGTTATCGGCAAAGACGTCGCCCGCGGCGACGACGATGGCCTCTCGCGTGCGCTGCGCCCGGGGCCTCAAGGCGGAGGTCGCGCTCCGGGCGGCGGCAGTCCCGGCGGCCGCGAGGTGAGACTGGTCGGCAGCTTCACGGGGGTCGGTCACGTGTGACCGACCCCGGGACACGGCTGCCCACCGCCGGCACTCCGCCGGGTTGCGGACCACGTACGCCGCGGTGTCACGACCAATGTTTCGCACAGCCTTGACGAGAATGTCAACGAGGGGTGAGAGTGCGGCATCACGGCAGCACGCTGTGACCTGAAACACCTGGCGCTGGAGGACGTATGACGGACACGGAAGCCGCGACCCAGTCTACCGGGCAGACGCCCGCGGCGGCGAAGCAAGTCCCACCAGTGACCGAGCTGCTTCAAAACTCGCCGAAGAACTGGGGTAAGTGGGGCCCGGACGACGAGGTCGGTTCGCTCAACTACCAGACCCCGGAAGTGATCCTCGCCGCGGCAAAGTCCATCCGACAGGGCAAGGTGTTCACGCTCCAGTGCCCGATGGCCAACCCGGCCGGTGACCCTGTGTGGCCCGGTCGCGTGGGGGCGCAGCGCTACAACGTCGTCGACAAGGGTCATTACATTGCCGGCAAGGGACCTGCGTTCCCCGGGGGAGCGGAGTACGCCGACGACTTCATGGCGTGCTTCCTGCAGGGCTCCACGCAGTACGACTCGCTGGGCCACGTCTGGTACGACGATCACCTCTGGAACGGCTACGACGCCGTGACCACCATCGGGGGAATGGCAAAGGCCGGCATCATGCCGATTGCCGAACGTGGCGTGGCCGGGCGCGGGGTGCTGCTCGACATGGCGCGCCATCGCGGTAAGGACGTGCTCGAAGTCGGGGAGACGTTCACCCACGAGGACCTGCAGGCGTGCGCCCAGAAGCAGGGCACTGAGATCCAGAAGCGCGACGTACTCGTCGTTCGCACCGGCTGGATCGGCAAGTTCTACAAGGTTCCCGCGAGTGAGTTCTACGGTCCGCCCGGTTCCTTCAACGAACCCGGATTGACGCACAGCCTCGAGCTCGTGCAGTGGTTCCAGGACATGGAGATCCCGAACCTGGTGACCGACACCATCGCCAACGAGGTGACGATCGACCCGGTCTCCGGTGTGGTGCTGCCACTGCACAACGCGCTGATGCGCAACCTCGGCGTCACGCTGACTGAGATCGCCTGGCTGGACGACCTCGCCGCGGATTGCGCGCAGGACGGGCAGTGGGACTTCTTCTACGCGGCGGCACCGCTCAAGGTCGTTAACGGCACCGGCGCCCCGGTTAACCCGCTCGTCATCAAGTAGCGAGAGATACGGAGAGCACGATGAAGCGCAGGGACAGGGACGAACTGGACGCGGCGCTGCGTTCCGAAGGCATGAACCGCCGCGACGTGCTGCGCCTCGCCGCTCTTGGCGGGGCGGCCGCGGCAACTGCTCCCGTTCTGGCCGCCTGCGGCGGCTCTTCGAAGAAGGCCAGCACGAACAGCGCGGGCGCGACGGCGGCGAACAGCCGCGGCGTCGGCAACGACGTGGCGGCCAAGGTCCGTCAGTACTTCGGTCCCATCGACGAGGCCCATTCCGGCAACGGGATGCCCATCAACGTCGGCGCGGTCCTGCCCCTGAGCGGGGCTGGCGCGTTCTACGGCGGTGTGCAGTCGCGCGGGACGAACCTCGGAGCCAAGCACGTGAAGGCAGCCGGCGGCCCTGACTTCCGCATGGTCTTCAAGGACCACAAGTCCGGCGACCCTCAGGCCGGCATCACCGCCTCGCGCGAACTCGGCACCAGCGGCATCGGGCTGATGCTGTCGTCATACAACGCGGATCTGTTCGCCATGCTGCCAAACATCGCGCAGTATCAGATGCTGACGCTGGACGGCGGCGGGGGAACAAGCGACGCGGGGAAGGGAAAGCCCTTCTTCTGGGGCACCCGCGCCATCACTCCCGACGACACCTTCCCGGGCGCAGTGCGCTACCTGAAGGAGACCAGCCCGACCGCACGGAAAGTCGCCCTGCTCGGATGGGACCTCGGTCCCGCCTCAACGCCGGTCGTCGATAACTTCAAAGCCGCCCTTGTCCCTGCGGGCATGTCCCTCGTCCACACAGAACTCACCCAGGTTGGGGCCACCGACTACTCGACACCGCTGTCGCGGCTTGGGAGCGCTAACCCCGATGCGGTCTTCGTCTTCCTCTATGGACTGGACCCGGGCTACTTCATGAAGCAGTACGCCACATCGGGGATCGACAAGCCGGTGTTCGGCTCAGAGTTCACTGCCGACGCGGCCAAAACTGCCGGCAGCGCCTACAATAAGTACACCTTCGCGTACGACTTCTTCAACGCTAAGCAGCCCGCTAACGACTGGGGCGCGCTGTTCGTCGACGAGTACCGCAGGGAGTACAGCGCCGATCCCGACTTCTATGCAGCGAACTACTATGAGAACGTCTTCCACCTCTGGGACCTGGTGCAGCGCACGCTCAAGCGGGGAGGCAATCCCAGCAAGGGCCCGGACATGCAGGCGGCCATGCTCGAGAGCCTGTCGTTCAAGAGCTTGTACGGCGGCAGCGGCAGCACTCCCGGCATCACCGCATTGGATCCGAAAACGCATTCCGTCGCCAAGCGGCCGATGGGCGTATTCACTTACAACAACGGCACCATCACACCCAAGGCTTTCTTCGACATCGGCGGCGCGGACTACCGGGCAGCCTGACTTCTATCGGCGCGAGAGGCAGCTCGTGGATCTGCACACGGCAGAACAGCTCGCCGTCAGCGGCTTCATCAACGGCACCGCCTACGGCCTCTTAGGCGTGTCGTTCGGCTTGGTCCTGCATACCACCGGTCGGTTCCACTTCGCGTACGCATTCACGTACACGATCGCGGCCTTTTACGCGGCTGACCTGACCGAAAACGGGACGAACCTGTGGCTGGCCATCGCCATCGGGATCGCGCTCGGCACGGTGATCGGGGTTTTGATGGAGCGCTTGGTCTACCGCCCCTTGGCTGCCCGCTCGGGCGAGCTTGCACTGCTCACCATCTTCGTCGCGTCGCTCGGCCTGTCGATCGTCGGAGAGAACGCGATTCGGCTGATCTGGTCCGACGCGCCGAGCAAGCAACTGACCGGCCTCGACGTCTCCGGCATCAACGTGGGGTCGGTTCACTTCACGTCCGTGGACGTGCTCTCGGTATGCGTGATCTGGGCGCTGGTCGTGCTGCTGACCCTCATTCTGCGCTATACGCGGACCGGGCGGGTGGTCCGCGCCGTCCGTGTGAATCCGACGATGGCACAGGTGGTGGGGATCAACCCGGCCCGGGTTTACCTGCTGGTGTTCGCGGTTGCCTCGCTGCTCGCCGGAGTTCTCGCTTGCCTGGCAAGTCTCAAGTTCGCGGCCGTGCCAGACATGGGCTTCCGGCCGGTCTTCTACGCTTTCGTGGTCGCCTTCCTCGCCGGAGCACGACGGTCAGTTCTGGCGACTGCTGTCATCGGGGTGGGGCTCGGTCTGGTGGAGAGCCTGAGCGGACTGTGGCTGTCCTCCCAGTGGTCTTCGCTCGTCGTTTTCGCGGTGTTGTTTTTCTACCTGGCCGGTCGGCCCCTCGATTACCGGGCTCTGCGCTCCATGGAGTGGCACCGTTTCGCCCGCAGCCTCAACCCGGCACGGGGGGCGTGAGACGTGCAGTACTGGCTGAACGTCCTCAACCAAGTGTTCATCTTCTCAATTCTCGCGATCTCGCTAAACCTGCTCGTCGGTTACGCGGGCCAGATTTCGGTCGCGCACGCCGCCTTCGGGGCGGTCGGCGGTTACACGGCGGCCTATCTCTCGCTCCACGAGGCCACGCCTTTCCCGCTTGCGGTGCTGATCGGCGTGGTGCTCGCGGCAGTGGTGGGGGCAATCGTCAGTGGGCCGGCGCTTCGACTCACGTCGGAGTACCTGATCCTGCTCACCATCGCTGTCTCGACGATCATCACGTCGGTCGTGACGAGCGTAAGTGAGCTTGGCGGGGCGTACGGCCTGCTCGGTATCAAGGAGAGCAATTTCTTCGGGGCAGTCCTGAAGAACCCGAGCGACTACGTACCGCTGTTCCTAATCCTCACGCTGGTCGTCTACCTTGTCTGCCGGCGCATCGGTGAGTCGCCCTACGGACGGGTGCTGCGCGGCATTCGGGACGACGACATCGCCACGAGGGCACTCGGCAAGAATGTCCTGCGCTTCAAAGTGACGGTCTTCGCGCTGACCGCAGCGATGGCCGGCCTCGCTGGCGGCCTGCTGGCGTTCTACAACAAGCTCGCCTCGCCCGGGGAGTTCGGCTTCGACACCTCGCTCTCGATCTTCATCATGGTGATCCTCGGCGGGATGGGCAACCTGGTCGGATCCATCCTCGGCGCGGCGGCGATCACGCTCGCGCAGCCGCTGCTCGAGAAGGCGCTCAGCCTGTCACCCGAAACGGCGTCGCTGTGGCGACTTCTCGTTTATGGCATATTCCTAGTGGTGCTCATGCGGGTCCGCCCGCAGGGGCTGCTCCCAGAGGGTTTGAGCCTGACGTCGCTGTCGGCGCGGGTCAGGGGTGGACATCGGGCCCGCCGAGAGAGTGGGGCCCTGCCCGCCCGTCAGGTCCCTGCAGACGCCGCGGCCACCGCCCCTGAGAAGGTGCTGCAAGGCCTTGACTCGGTTCACCTGCCCAAGGTGGCCCGCCGCGCCCCGGATACAACTCGGTCCTCCGGGACTGATCTCGTGCTGGAAGTCCACAACCTGAGCAAGCACTTCGGTGGCATCCGGGCCGTGGAAGATCTCGACTTCGAGCTGGAGCGCGGCAAGGTGACGGCCCTGGTCGGACCCAACGGCGCGGGCAAGTCGACCGTGTTCAACCTGGTGACCGGCGGGATCCGTCCCGACCACGGCACCGTAATCCTCAATGGCACCGACATCACGGGATTGCGGCCGGACAAGGTCGCAAGGCTCGGGATGGTCCGCTCCTTCCAGGACGTCCGCGTCATCCCACGTCTCTCTGTGCGCAACAACGTGGCGTTGGCGGTGCAGGGACAGGCGGGAGAGCGCCTCTCCTCGCTGTTCAGCCGACCGGGGGTGACTCGCCGGGACGAGCGCCGCGTTCAGGAGACGGCTCGGCAGTGGTTGGAGTTCGTAGGGCTCGCCGACGTCGCTGACGTGCCCGCGGGGGCGCTGGCCTTCGGTCAGCAAAAGCTCGTCGCGATCGCCCGCGTACTCGCCACCGACGCGGAGGTCCTGCTCATGGACGAACCGGCCTCAGGTATCGACGGTGAGTGGGTCGACGTGACGCTCAGTCTAATTGACCGGCTGCGCAGCGCGGGGCACACGATTTGCATCGTCGAGCACAGCCTGCACGTGGTGGAGCGACTCGCCGACGTGACCTACTTCATGGAGCTGGGGCGCGTGACTGCCAAGGGCAAGCTCCAGGAGCTCCTTCGGGAGGAACGTCTCGCGGAGGCCTACTTTGGCACTGCATGAGTCATCCGGTCCCGCGTCGCCCGGCACCAGGCTCGAGGCGCCGTCGCCCCTGTTGAACGTTCGCGGTCTATCCGCCGGCTACGGCCGCAAGCAGGTCATCTTCGACGTCGACCTGGTCATCCAGCCGGGCGAGGTCGTGGCGATGCTGGGACACAACGGGGCCGGCAAGACGACCACTCTGAGGACGATCTTCGGAATGGTGCCCGCGCGGGGGGGACAGCTGCAGTTCGCGAATGAGGACATCACGGCGAACCTGACCCCCACTCGCAACGTCCGGCGCGGCATGGCCACGATTCCCGCAGAACGTTTCGTGTTCGGTGACCTCACAGTCGCGGACAATCTGCGCCTGGGAGCGCTGCACTACCGGGGCGACCTCGGCGCCCGACTGGACTACGTGCAGGAACTGTTTCCGATCCTGCGCGAGCGTGCGAGTCAGCTCGCCGGCACGATGAGCGGTGGCCAGCAGCGGATGCTGAGCCTGGGGCTCGCGTTGATGTCGGAGCCCCGGCTGCTCCTGCTGGACGAGCCGAGTCTGGGGCTAGCGCCCGCAGTGGTTCAATCGATCTTCGACACGATTCGGGACCTCAGTTCCCAGCACGGAATGGGCGTTCTGCTGCTCGAGCAAAACGTCAACCAGGCGTTGCGGGTGGCTGACCGGGTGGTTATTTTGCGCGCCGGGCGGGTGATCCTGGAGGAGTCGGCGGCCCAGATGCGGGCCCGGGACCCCAGCGAATGGTGGACCCTGTTCTGAGCTTCGACTCCCCCGCCCCCTGCTCACGCACAGACCAGGCCGTTCTGAGAGGAGCATCGGTGACCGTCGACGACAGCATCAGGGAGCTAACCGCGGCACGACGGATGTCGCACGGCGAGCAGCTCGCCCGTACCGCGCGGCGCAGTCCGGACACGGTCGCGTTCCGCTTCGGGGACGTTGACCGCACGTTCGCCGAACTGGACGAGCGGGTAAACCGGCTGGCGAACGCGCTCGCCGAGCGAGGTGTGTCGTACGGCGACCGCGTCGCAACGTTGATGATGAACAGGACGGAGGTCGCGGAGACCTACCTCGCCGCCAACCGCCTCGGTGCGATCTGCGTACCCGTCAACTTCCGTCTGGTCCCGGACGAGATCGCCTACATCCTGCAGGACAGCGGGTCTAAAGCGCTCATCGTCGACGAAGGGCTCGCGCCGCAGGCGGGCGCGGTCCGCGCTGCCTTGTCCGGGCTGAAGAGCTGTCTGGTGGTGGCAAGCGACCCCTCGCCCGCCGGGGCGGGCGCGGAGGCGTACGAGGAGGTCCTGGCCGCGGCGGCTCCAGCAGCGCCGGACGTCGACGTGGCGGAGCACGACGCCGCGTTCATCATGTACACCTCGGGCACCACCGGTAGGCCCAAGGGCGCGGTCCTGAGCCACTTCAACCTTCTGATGAACACCACGAACATGATTGTCGGCATGGGCATCCGAGACGATGACCGGGTGTGGCTGTCTGGCCTTCCGCTGTTCCACATCGGCGGCCTCAACGGAATCCTGCCATTTCTCCTGCTCGGCGGCACCTCGGTCATCCTGCCCTCCGGGCAGTTCGACGCCGATGAGGTGGTTGACATGATCGAGCGGGAGCGGATCACCTCGTGCTACTTCGTCCCCACCCAGTGGCAGGCAATCTGCGCGGTGCCGGGGATCGCGAAGCGTGACCTGGCGCTCCGGCGGATCTCGTGGGGAGCCTCGGTCGCTCCGCCGTCGGTTTTGCAGGCCATGGCAGACACCTTCCCGGGGGTCCCGAACTTCAACGCCTTCGGGCAGACCGAGATGAGTTCGGTGACCTGCGTGCTGAGGGGCGAGGACGCGATCGCCAAAATGGGGTCGGTCGGTACCCCCATCGTCAACGTCGAGGTCCGGGTGGTGGACGAGGAGATGCGCGACGTCGCCCAGGGGGAGGTCGGGGAGATCGTCTACCGCGGCCCCACCGTCATGCAGGGCTACTGGGACAAGCCCGAGGCGACCGCGGAGGCGTTTCGCGGCGGCTGGTTCCACTCCGGGGACATGGTGCGCCAGGACGACGACGGTTTCTACTTCGTGGTGGACCGCAAGAAAGACATGATCATATCCGGTGGGGAGAACATCTACTGCGCAGAAGTGGAGGCGGCTATCGACGCCCACCCCAAGGTGCGGGAGGTCGCGGTGATCGGTGTCCCCGACCCGAAGTGGGTGGAGACACCGATGGCGGTGGTCGCGGCCACCGACCCCGAGGATCCTCCGAATGCAAGCGAGATCATCGACTGGTGCCGGGGGAGGCTCGCCTCCTATAAGAAGCCCACGAAGGTGGTCGTCGTCGGCGCGCTGCCGCGCAATGCAAGTGGGAAAGTGCTCAAGATTCGGCTGCGTGAGGAGCACCGAGCGGAGGGGTCGGGCGGGTGATCTCGCCGGGCCCGACCGCCGCCGGTGCCACCCAAGGTTCTCCGGTCACCGAACCGGCCCCGGGGGGCGAAGGGCTGCCGGCCCTGGGAAGCCCGCACGAGCTCGACGTGGACGCGCTCGCGGCGGCGCTGGGTGGCGGGAGCGTCTCCGGGTTACATCGCCTCCTGGGGGGTGCATCCCGGGAGACGTGGGCCTTTGAGCTCGACGGTCGGCCGCTGGTGCTGCGGCGCGACCCTTCCGGGGCCTCGCGCCGCGGGCAGATGGATCGGGAGGGCGAGCTGTTGCGAATCGCCCGCGCCGCGGGGGTGCGGGTTCCACAGGTGTTTGCGGCGGGGCCGGGCTGGCTCGTCATGGAGTTCGTGAAAGGCGAAACCCTCGCCCGCCGGATCCTGCGTGACGACGTGTACGCGGTGGCGCGCTCACAGCTGGTCGGCAACTGCGCGCAGGCTCTCGCCAGGCTGCACCGCGGGGTCGACCCTGCTGCTGTGCCGGGGCTGTCCGCTGAAGATCCCGTCGTTGTGCTGCGCGACACCCTCGACGAGGCCGGAGAGCCACACCCTGCGTTGGAGCTAGGCCTGCGGTGGCTCGACCAGCAGCGCCCGACGGCGCGCCCGCCGGTCGTGGTCCACGGCGACTTCCGGCTAGGCAACCTCATTGTGACCGCGGACGGGCTGGCAGCCGTGCTCGACTGGGAGCTCGCCCACCGCGGCAATCCGGTGGAAGACCTGGGGTGGCTGTGCGTGCGGTCCTGGCGGTTCGGGTCGCCGCTCCCGGTGGCCGGCGTCGGGGACCGGCCGGAGCTGCTTGCGGCGTACACCGCGGCCGGCGGCGAGCGAGTCGACCTCGAGGAGCTGCATTGGTGGGAGGTGCTGGGCACCCTGCGGTGGGCCGTTCTCTGCCTGGTGCAAGCCCGGGCGCACCTGTCGGGGGAAGTTCGCTCGGTCGAGCTCGCGTCCATCGGACGGCGGGTGTGCGAGGTAGAGCTGGACCTGCTGGACCTGTTGTACGAGCTGCGCGAGAATGCTCCGCCGCCCCCGGCGGCCGAGATCAGCCTGCCGCACGACCGGCCGACCGGGGCTGAGCTGCTCGAGGCGGTGCGCGAATTCCTGCTCGGCCTCCCGCTGACGGGTCGCGACCTCTTCCTGGCTCGGGTCTCGGCCCGCGCGCTGGCTATCGTCGAACGCCAGCTCGCGCTGGGACCGTCGCTCGCGGCCGAGCACGCGCGACGTCTGAGCGACCTCGGCGTCGCAACCGACGAGGAGCTCGCCGAAGGTATCCGTGGCGGCCGCTTTGACGCCGAGCACGTGCTGCCCAAGGTCCGGGCCGCCGTCGTGGCCAAACTGCGCGTCGCCGATCCTGGCCAGTTGAGTGAACGCCCCGCGCCTGCGGGCGCGGTGAGCGGGCAGTGTCCCAGCGACTCTTCAACTGAGTGAAGGAGGGACCGTGAGCAACCCCTTCGACGTAAGCGACATCGAGATCGGCGCGGACGGGATCAAGCGCTATACCGGCCTTGCGCCCAACCTGGTTCACCTGCTGCGCCGGGCGGTGGAGGAACAGGCCGATCACGACGCCCTCGTCGAGCTTGGCGGGGCGCGGGTGACTTACCAGCAACTATGGGATCGCGCGTCGCGGGTTGCCGGCGGCCTGCGGGCGCAAGGGGTCAGCCCGGGGGACCGCGTCGCCAACCAACTCCCGAACGGTAACGACTGGGTCTACGTGTTCTGGGGCACGCTGCTCGCCGGCGCCGTGGTGGTGCCGGTCAATACCCGGTTCGCGGAGCCGGAGGTCGCGTATGTGGTCGCGGACTCCGGCGCGAACTACGTCGTGACGCCCGGGGAGCGGTTGCCCGACGGGGAGCCGCTGGTTATCGACGACCAAGCGCACGGGGACCTCGCCGGTATCTTCTACACGAGTGGAACGACGGGCTTCCCGAAGGGGGCCATGACCACCCACGAGAACTTCCTGTCGAACGTCGAGACCTGCATACGTTGCCTGGCACTGCCCCGGGAAGGGCGCCTCAGCACGCTCATCTCCGTTCCACTGTTCCACGTCACGGGCTGCAACAGCCAGCTCCTCGTGCTGACCGCGCTCGCCGGCACCTCGGTGGTTATGCCCGTGTTCGACGTGAAGCAGTTTCTCCGAGCGATACAGGAGGAGTGCATTTCGGTGCTCACGACCGTGCCTGCCATTTACTGGCTGGCGATGCAGCAGCCTGAGTTCCACTCCATCGTCACCTCCAGCGTCCGGGCGCTCAGCTATGGAGGCGCGCCGATCGCGCCGGAGCTGGTGCATCGGATCATGCGAGCCTTCCCGACGGCACGGGTGGGCAACGGCTTCGGGCTGACCGAGACCGCGTCGGTGTCGACATATCTGCCGCATGAGTACGCCGCCGACCATGCGGACTCCGTCGGCTTCGCCGCTCCCGTCGTCGATCTGCAGGTGGCCGAGCCGGACCGGGACACCGGAGTCGGGGAACTGCTCATCCGTGGACCGAACGTCGTGACCGGGTACTGGCAAAAGCCGCAGCAGACCGTCGAGACGTTTGTGGACGGGTGGTTGCACAGCGGTGACCTGGCTCGGATCGACGACCAGGGGCTGACCTTCGTCGTCGACCGGATCAAGGACATGATCAACCGTGGTGGTGAGAGCGTCTACAGCGTCGAGGTCGAGAACGCGCTGGCCCTGCACCCGTCCGTCGGTGAGGTCGCGGTCGTCGGCGTGCCCGACCCGATGATGGGCGAGAAGGTCGGTGCCGTAGTGGTGCCCCTTGCCGGTCAGACCGTCGACCCCTTGGAGTTCGTCGCATTCGCCCGGCAGCACCTCGCAGACTTCAAGGTGCCGCAGTTCGTCGCGGTGCGCGCCGAACCGCTGCCCCGCAATCCTGGCGGCAAGGTGCTCAAGCCGACGCTCCGCAAGGAGACCGACTGGGGGCCTACCCTTCGTTAGCCGGACCGCACTGGACCAGCCCACCTCCAAGGAGCACGGCGTGGACTTCACTCTGCCCGAGGACCTGCAACAGCTATTGCCCAAACTCGACGAGTTCATTGACAAGGAGATCCGGCCGCTCGAGGAGCAGGACGACAATGTCCGTTTCTTCGACCACCGGCGGGAGTACGCGCGCACGGACTTTGAAGCGGGAGGTCTGCCCCGTAAGGAGTGGGAAGAACTGCTCGGCGAGATGAAGCGCCGTGCCGACGCCGCCGGCTTCCTGCGCTACGCGCTACCCGCCGCCGTCGGCGGTCGCGACGGAACCAACCTCGGCATGGCAGTCGTCCGGGAGCATCTGGCGCACCGGGGGCTGGGACTGCACAACGACCTGCAGGACGAGTCGTCCATCGTGGGCAACTTCCCGATCTTCCACCTCCTCTGGGCCTACGGCAACGACGCACAGAAGGCCGAGCTTTGCGAGGGCGTGATCACCGGGGAGCTGCGGGTGGGCTTCGGGCTGACCGAGCCCGACCACGGCAGCGACGCCACGTGGATGGAGACGACGGCTACGCGCCACGGCAGCGACTGGGTGATCAATGGCAGCAAGCGGTGGAACACGGGGATGCACACCGCTACCCACGACCTGGTCTTCGCCCGTACATCCGGTGCTCCGGGTTCGGCTCGCGGCATCACCGCGTTTCTCGTGCCGACAAGCACGCCCGGGCTCGAGGTGGACTCGTTCCTCTGGACTTTCAACATGCCGACGGACCACGCCGACGTGACGCTGCGCGACGTGCGCGTACCCGAGACCGTCATGCTCGGCGCCGAGGGCGAGGGCCTAGTCGTCGCCCAGCATTTCGTGCATGAGAACCGTATCCGTCAGGCGGCGTCCGGGGTTGGGGCTGCTCAGTACTGCATTGACGAAGCGGTCTCCTACGCCCGTGGTCGCGTCACGTTCGGTAAGCCACTGGCCGAGCGGCAGGCGATTCAGTGGCCGCTTGTCGAGCTGCACACCGACGCGGAGCTGGTTCGCAACCTGGTCCACAAGACCGCCTGGGAGCTGGACTCGACGAACCATCTGAACATCAGTCACAAGGTCTCAATGTGCAACTACCGAGCGAACCGGCTCGTGTGCGATGCCGCCGACCGCGCGATGCAGGTGCACGGCGGGATCGGCTACAGCCGGCACAAGCCGTTCGAGCACATCTACCGCCACCACCGCCGGTACCGCATCACCGAAGGATCAGAGGAGATCCAGATGCGCCGGGTCGCGGGCCAGCTCTTCGGCTTCACGGGACGCGCCGCCGCGACGGGCTGACCCGGCGGAGCCGGTCAGCCGGCACCGTGCGGCTGAGGCACGGCGTCGCCCGTCGCGCGGGCCGCGGACGCATCGTTGTGCACTGCGGTGCCCTCCGGCCGCCGACCGAGCTCCATCCTGGTGATCGTGCGCAGGTGGACCTCGTCGGGCCCGTCGGCCAGTCGCAGCGTGCGAAGCCCGGCCCAGGCGCCGGCGAGGGGAAAGTCCTGAGACACTCTCGCACCCCCGTGCAGCTGAATGGCCCGGTCGAGCACGTTGAGGGCGGCCCTGGGAGCAGCGACCTTGATGGCGGCGATCTCCGTGCGCGCGCCCTTCGGCCCGACCTTGTCGATCAGCCACGCCGCTTTGAGCACCAGGAAGCGCGCCTGCTCGATCTCGATGCGGCTCTCCGCGTATCTGCTGCTGGACCACGCCCTGCTGCGCCAGCGGGCCGCCGAAGGCGACTCGGGTTGTCGCCCGTTTCACCATCAGGTCGAGCGCCCGCTCAGCCAACCCCGATGCAGCGCATGCAGTGGTGGATCCGGCCCGGCCCGAGCCGCGCCTGGGCGAGCATAAAGCCGTCGCCCTCGGAGGCGACCAGGTTGTCGACCGGCACGCGCACATCGGTGAAACGCACCTCGGCGTGGCTCTCCCGGTCGTTGTAGCCAAATACCAGCAGATCACGCACGATCTCCACGCCAGGGGTGTCTTTGGGCACCAGAACCATCGACTGCTGCCGGTAGGAGGGCGCCGATGGATCAGTCTTGCCCATCACGATCAGGATCTCGGTGTCCGACCGGGCGGCGCCTGAGGTCCACCACTTCCGCCCGTTGATGACGTACTCGTTGCCGTCGCAACGGATGCTGCACTGGATGTTAGTGGCGTCCGAGCTCGCGACCTCGGGCTCCGTCATCGCAACGGCCGAGCGGATCTCGCCGGCCAGGAGCGGCTGAAGCCAACGCTCCTTCTGGGAGGAGGTGCCGAACATGTGCAGCACCTCCATGTTGCCGGTGTCCGGCGCAGAGCAGTTGATGGCCTCCGGCGCGAGCTCCATGCTCCACCCGGTCATCTCCGCGAGCGGTGCGTAGTGAGGACCGACAGGGGGTGCCCCTCGCCGGGAAGGAAGAGGTTCCACAGGCCGCGGGAGCGGGCTTCCTGCTTGAGCCGCTGCAGGACCGGTGGCGTGGTGTGGTCGCCGGCGGGCTGCTCGCGCACCCACTGCTCGTATTGGTGCTCAGCGAGCTACACCTGCTCGTCCAGAAAGGCGGACAGCCGGTCGAGGTACTCCTGCGCGACGGCGCTCGATGCGAAGTCCATGCCCACCCACGCTAGACCTCGCGCCCGGTTCTGAACACTGCCCGCCAAAGCCTGCAATCGACTATCCGGGCTAGTGCGGCACGGGAGCGTCGGCCTACGGTGATGCAGTGAGCAGCGAGGGCCGGCCGCAGGCGACTTCCCCGACGTCCCCCGTGCAGACCCTGCTGGACATTCCGTTCCACCGCTTCCTCGGACTCGAGCTGGCCGATCCCGCCGAGCCGTCGGCCGGGGTTCGACTGCACGCTGGAACGCCGACGATGAACAACCAGGGTCTCCTGCACGGCGGCATCGTGTACGCGCTGCTCGACGTCGCGGCGTACCTGGCTCTGCTGCCGGTACTGGCAGGGGACGAGCGGACCGTCACCCACGACGTCTTCGTCTCGCTGATGAGGAGCGTTCGGCAGGACCAGGTCGTCCACGTACGCGCGCAGCTCACCCACCGCGGGCGGTCAATTGCGTTTCTGTCCTCGGAAGCCGTGTGTGAGGGCCGCGTGGTCGCGGTCGGCCGGGTGACCAAGTCAGTGCTGCCGAGGGAACGGCAGTGATCGGCCTGAAGGAGGCTCCCGTCACGGCCTGGCTGGTCGCAAACGTAGAGGGTGTTACGCCGCCGTGCCGCTTCACACTGATCACGGGTGGGCATTCCAACCTGACCTACCGGGCTAAGGACGCAGCCGGAAGAAGCTTGGTGCTGCGTCGCCCGCCGCTGGGACGCGTGCTCGCGACCGCCCACGACATGGTGCGCGAGCACCGGATCATCAACGCGATCGGCACCACCCCGGTTCCGGTGCCGCCCGCTCTCGGGCTGTGCGTGGACGAGAGGGTGAACGGGGCGCCTTTCTACGTGATGGATTACGTCGATGGGGTCGTGCTCGACAGCCGTCAAGCGGCATCGGACCTGAGCCCCGGGGTATGCCGGACGCTGGCGGAGGACCTCATCGACGTGCTGGCAGAGCTGCACGCGGTGGACGTCGACGGGGTGGGTCTGGGCGATCTCGCCCGCCGCGACGGCTATGTAGAGCGGCAGCTGCGCCGTTGGTCGCAGCAGTGGCAGCGGTCGAAGACGCGGGAGCTGGCGACGGTCGACGAGCTAGAGCACCGCCTACGGCAACACATCCCCGTGCAGCAGGGTGCAACGGTCGTGCACGGCGACTACCGCTTCGGCAACTGCCTGGTGGACCCGACGGCCGGACGTATCACGGCCGTACTCGATTGGGAGCTCTGCACGCTCGGCGACCCACTGGCCGATCTCGGTTACCTCGGCGTCTACTGGACCGATTTGGGATCCACGCCCCACCGCCGTGACCCCAGCGCCGCCGGCACCTTCCCCCCTTTCGCGGCACTGGTGGAGCGTTACGCGGCGCAAACAGGGCGAGACGTCGCCGCGGTGGAGTACTTCCGCGCGTTCTCCTCCTGGCGACTCGCCGTAATCCTTGAGGGCGTCTATGCGCGGTACCTGCACGGTGTTATGGGCGAGGCGCCCCAGGATCTGCAGCAGTTCGCGGCAGACGTCAAGCAGCTTGCTGAGAGCGCACTGGCATCGCTCGACCGTTCCGGCTGAGCGGGTTTCATCCCCAGAGCCCCCCGCGTCCTCCCGGCTATGCAGCCGCCGTTGTCGCGTGAGTGTGTGCCGCCCGGCGCGAAGACGCCGGTTGTAGACGGACAAGTTGATGGCGCCTACCCGTCCTGCACGGCGGTCACCAGGTCGATCAGGTTCGCCTCTCTGCGAACGTCAAACCGGTGACCGCCACCGCCACCGGCGCCGCGTCGTCGTCGCTGTCCAGGTCCGCCACGGCGACATGCCGTACGCCCTCGCGGGCGAAGCGCTGCGCGAGAGCGCGACCGATGCCGTGCGCCGCTCCGGTCCACAACGACTTTGCGTTAAAGCTCCGTAGGGGATGCTGGCCCGCCATGTGCCGTTGCGTGCCGGACGCGTCGAGGTGGCTCTTCGAACTCGTCGCTACGAGCGCTACCATGCCGGCGTCGGCTTGTTCCCCTGCTGGAGGCGACGCGGATGCGGGTGCTCGTGCTCGGCGGCAACCGCTACATCGGTCTTCACCTCGTCCGTGAGCTGGCGGGGCGAGGTGACGAGGTCACGGTCCTCAACAGCCACGTCGTGCCGCTGCCGAACGGTGTCCGGCGTCTGCACGGTGATCGCCGGCGGCCGGGTGTCCTGCAGGCCGTGCTCGATCCGGTCCGTGACCGGTTCGACGCTGTCTTCGACAACACCGCCTACCGCGTGCCCGACCTGGAGCCGCTGGTCGAGTTGTTCCGCGACCGAGTCCAGCACTTCGTCTTCACCAGCTCAGTCGCGGTCTACCGACGCAGCTACGTCCAACCTGTTTCGGAGGGCTCGCGTACCCACGATCCGGCCGATCCGGACGCTCGCAAGTCCTACGCCGTTGGCAAGGTGCAGTGCGAGAACTACCTCGCGGACGAGCACCGGGTCTCCGGCTTCCCGTCGACCAGTCTCCGGGTCACCCACACCCTGGGTCGGCACAGCCCCTCACCGACCCGCGATCCCGGCTTTTTTGCTCGCTTGGAGGCGGGACGGCCGATACTGGTTCCCGGGGAGGGGTTCCCGTTCATCCACCTTGTCCACGTGGCCGACGTGGCGGCGTGCATGGCCTCGCTACTGGGATCTGCGAACGCTCCCGGTCAGACCTACAACGTGGCAGGCGGTGAGATCACCAGTGTGCTCGGCGCCGTGCATCTGATGGCTCGTGCCGTGGGGGTGGAGCCGAAGGTGGTGCACATTCCGATGGGCCTCGCGCGCCAGGCCCAACCTGCGCTCGTGCACTGGAGCGAGGCGCTCCTCGGAGGCACCGTCTTCGCCACGGACAAGGCCTTACGGGAGCTCGACTGGCGGCCTCGGGTCGGGCTGGAGGCCGGCTACCGCGACTCCTACGAGTGGTTCCGCAGCGGGGGCCGCGACCAGTATCAGTTCGACTTCGGCCCGGAGGACCGGATCCTCGCCCAACTGGGGGGCTAGCGGTCATGCCCAGCATCCTCCCTCGGTCACCTCGTTCGTTGCGGTCCGCTGCTTAGCTTGTGGGGCTCAAGAACCCGGCACGGGCTAGAAGCACCGACCGTCAAGCGGCCGAACGGTATTCGTTGATCAGACCGCCGAGTATCTCCACGCGTCGTACGACGATGTCTGGGCCGGACACAGGCGCCGGAACCTTCGTGGTCGGAGAGCGTTGGTCGAGAGCTCGATGCGGCCGGTGGGTGTTGTAGTGAGTTTCGTACTCGGCCAGCACTTGGAGAAAGCTGCCGCTCACTGAAAATCAGCATGCGATCCAAGCATTCGCGACGGATCGTCCCGACCCGGCGTTCGGCGTAGGCGTTGGCCTTCGGGGCGCGCGGAGGACTGCGCGGCACGACGATTCCGGCGTCGGCGAACACGGCATCGAAGTTTGCAGTGAACTTCGATGCCGATCCCGGATCAACAACCGGAAGCCGTCGGCCCGCTCGGCGCGCCCGATCATGAAGTTGCGCGCCTGCTGGGTCACCCACTCCCCCGTCGGGTGCCGCGTTGCCCCGAGAATCTGGACCCGACGCGTGCCGACCTCGAGGACGAAGAAGACGTAGACCCGCCGCAGCAACACCGTGTCTACGGTGAAGAAGTCACACGCCAGCATTGTCCGCGCCTGCGTGACAGAACTCGCGCCAGTTCGGACCCGTATGCCGCGGCGCCGGGCAAGACCTGCCCGCCGCAGTATGTTCCAGACCGTCGCCGGAGCCACGCGATGGCCAAGGCCGACAAGTTCGCCATGGATACGGCGATGGCCCCACGTCGTATTCTCCCGGCCGACCCGCACCACCACTTCCCGGATCACCCCGGCGACGCGTGGGCAACCTCCTGCCGCCGGCGTCTTCGACCGGAAGGTCCAGTGCCGGGCAACCAGCTCTGGATCGACGGCAACTTTCTGCGCCACGGCGTCCCGATCCACAACCTCGACGACGTGCCCACCATGCGCAGGCTGAGCACCTTCGCGGGCGACTACCGACGCCTGAAGCAGGGCCTGTCGACGCTCGACTTCCGCGCCGGCCACGAACTGGCCGATCGCAGCCGACCGCTCTACGAGTTCTGGAAGCCGGAGAAGGGCCGGTATCTCCATCCGACCGAGGACCGCGCCCTGACCCACTTCGAGGCGGCGCGGATCCAGGGATTCTCGGACGACCACTGCTGGGTCGGCTCGAAGAGCGCGATCGGTCGCCAGATCGGCAACGCAGTCCCTATTCCCCTCGGCCGGGCGATCGCGACGCACCTGGCCGCACAGCGAGGCTGACCATTCCATCGCCAGCAGAAACGACGACGCGGGCAGCGTTGGTCGGACTGGGCGCAGAAGGACGCGGCGCTGCAGCAAGACGAGCAACGCCGTGCACGAGAGGTGCCAGCGCATCCAGTCTTTGGAACGACATGAGGCGACCTCTGGGAAGTGCTGCAGGCGCGGTCGTGGCCGTCTCGCATGCACAGCGACCCTGGAATTCAGTGGGGAAGCCAGCGAACCCTGAGCCGGATCTGGCCCGCCGGTCGAGCTCCGGACAGTAGCCAGCCGCTGTTTACGCGCTGCTCTCTGAGCTCCCGAAGGGGCACCACAGGACGGCGCGCGACGTGCTCCGATCTCGAGGTTCGACCTGATGAGTCACGCGTCTCGAGCACTTCGAGCGTCTCCTCATCACCGACTACTGACGAGAAGTAGCGCAGCGTCTCTGGGTCGCTCACTCCTGGGAGGATGACCTTGACGACATGGTTGCTTGCGATGGAGCCCCACTCGTCTCGGTATGCGTGTCGGACTTGAGAGAGGTCCTGGTAGATCGTGACGAGCTGCAGGCCCTCACCGCCAGCGACTGACGCGAGTGCGGCGAGGTTCGGAAGCGGAGCGATGTTGGCGGCTTCGTCCAGCAGGAGGAGCACGCGGTCGGCGGCCGACCTGACGGCGGCGCCGCTCGAGGCACGCTCCTCTGCCGATCGTCGCAGGGTCGCCCGTGTGAGCTCGTCCACGAGTGCGAGGAACAGCGGCGCGAGACGCTGCTGCTCAGCGGCGGTGGCGACAAGATAGACCGTGCTAGGAGTCCCATCGAGCAGCCGCTCTGGGCGGATCTCGGAACCGCGAGATGCCTCGAGAACACCTGGATCCTCGTAGGCGTCGAGGACGGTGCGGCAGGTGGAGAAGGCGGAGTCACGTTGCCTTGGCTCGGTCTTGAGCGTCGCCCGGACGCTGCCGACGGCTGCTTCGGCGCCCGCGAGGTACAGCGCTCGCAGGGCGGGGTCGCAGTCCTGGCTCTTGACCCAGCCCAGGACGTCGCCCATCTCGAGCTTGGCGAGCGCCGCAGCGTGCAGCAGCGGGGCGAGCAGCTGTGCTGCGACGATCTGCCAGTGGTCGGAGCCGCCGAGCCCGCCGGTGGCGCGGGAGAGCTTGCTCATCGCGT